>VTLG01007586.1_pt1 | contig 42998 bp, 56 predicted proteins | sample 4694571 | NCBI WGS metagenome assembly VTLG01 (sample SAMN12604809, study PRJNA352737) | marine metagenome | biome: ENVO:00000447; feature: ENVO:00000209|ENVO:00000569|ENVO:01000036; material: ENVO:00002151; isolation source: viral sequences binned using virsorter ...
TTATCCAAGACAAAATGAACTTTATGAAACTTATAAGAAAACAAAATTTATACAAGCTCCTGCTGAAGATGTGGACTTGAGTGATAGTGAATTTGATATGGTCTTTACATCGCCACCATATTTTCATGTTGAAAGATATGCAGATGATGAAACACAATCTTGGAAACGATATGGAAAAGATATAGATGTTTGGTTAGGAGATTTTCTATTTCCAGTTTTGGAAAAATGTTGGAACTCCTTAAAGGATGGTGGAACAATGATTGTCAATATAGCAGATGTATATGCAACAGATAAAGGACAAAATAAATCTTATGTATCTATTTGTGATCCTATGAACGATTTTATAAAAACTCTTCCACAATCAGAATATACGGGATGTATAGGGTTACAATTAAATAAGAGGCCTGGAAGTAATAATGATAAGCCAGAGTCAAAGAATAAAAAAATTATTGAACCAATGTGGGTATGGAAAAAAGGAGATGATAGGACATTGGATCAAATAATTGATGATACTTCCCCCTTAAGCAAATTTTTTCAATAAAAGACTTGACATTTCACCCTAATTGTGCTATACTATAAGTAGATAATAAAGAGTGGGGGAAGAATGAGGTGAATACCGCCCGGCTCATGGAAATGTTTGCCCCTTGATGTGGTGTCGAGGGTAAGAAAAAAGGAGCGCCAAGCCGCCATGACATCCACTCTTTTTAATGGGGAGGCTGAGCACGTGGTGAGCCCAACGGACTGTAAATCCGCCGGATATTCCTGTGAAGGTTCGACTCCTTCTCTCCCCACCAAAAAAACTTTGAATAAACACTTGACTTCCTGACCCAGTTATGGTAAAATAGTACCAGAAAATGAGAGAAAAACTTTTTTAGAGAGAATTTATGAAAATGGAATTAGCCAATAAACAGTCAAAGTCAATTCTGGCGAAACTTCTCGCTACTGAAAACGTGACTGTTGAACACGGCAAATACAATACAGCATCATTTGACGTAAAGAATCGTGTCCTCAGACTTCCAATTTGGAAAGAGATGAGTGGGAATCTTTACGATTTACTTGTGCTACACGAAGTTGGACACGCCCTGTTCACTCCTGAAGAAGGTATGCACGATGCAAAAGATCATGGTAGAGGTTTCAAATCTTTTCTTAATGTAGTTGAAGATGCACGAATTGAGAGAAAAATTAAAGTTAAATATCCAGGTGGTCGTAGAGCCTTTATTGATGGTTATTCTAATTTGATGGAAAGAGATTTCTTTGGCCTCAAAGATATGGATATAAATGGTTTGGGTTTGATTGACAAGATTAATCTTCACTACAAAGTGGGAAATCATGTTGATCTTACTTTTTCTGATGAAGAAAGTGTTTTTCTTGATAGAATTGATAAAGCAAATACTTGGAAAGAAGTTGTCAAGATTTGTGAAGATCTTTACGATTACGCAAAAGAAAATGAATCTGAAACCGATATGTCTGACCACGATTGGGAAGAACAAATGATGGAAGGTGATGAAGAATCAGATGATTATTTTGAAGATTATGAAGATTCAGAAGATGATTCAGAAGAAAATCCTATGGAGAATGAAGCCGGTGGAGAAAATGAAGAAGGCGAGGAAGAAGAAAAAGAAGGCGAAGGTTCTGAAAAAACTCCTGCAGATGAAGGTGAAGAAGCCTTAGAAGATGATATGAGATCATTTGGTGATGAAGGTGGAGAAGATGGAGATTTTGAGCCTGAGTCAAAGACCGATAACAATTTTAGGAATAATGAAATAGAATTGGTTTCAGAAGAATCAAAGCCTTATCGATATGTTGATCTTCCAAACAAAGTTGATTTAAAGAAAATTATTGTTTCTCACAAAGAAATTTACGAGAAGTATGTAAAATATTATTCAGCAGGTTACACAAGCCGATATAGTGATGGAGTTACTGGTGATGAATTAAAGAACGAAGCTACAAAGTTATTTCAAGAGTTTCGTAGTAAGAATAAAAAAGTTGTTGAATATCTCGCAAAAGAGTTTGAGTTGAAAAAAGCAGCGAAAGAACACGCGAGAACAGCAACGGCTAATTCAGGAATACTTGATTCCGAAAGACTTTACACTTACAAGTATAATGAACATATTTTCAAAAAGTTGAATGTTGTTCCAGATGGAAAGAATCACGGCTTGGTAATGTTTGTCGATTGGTCTGGTTCAATGTCAAGAAATATGAAAGGAACTATCGAACAAATGATGACCTTAGTTATGTTTTGTAAGAGAGTCAACATTCCTTTTGAAGTATATGCCTTTAGTGATTCTTACACAAGGTATGATGATGAAGTTAAGAACAAGTGGTATCGTGATAATTATATGTCAGATGAAAGAATTATGGATCATGGTACTGTAGCAGTTACTCGTTTCAATCTTTTGAACTTGTTTTCTTCAAAGATGAGAGCGAAAGAACTTCACGAAGCATATATCTATATGACAGCTACCGCAGAATATTATACTGACCGATACAGATGGGATAGATCACATGATTTTAATATTCCTGATGTGATGCATTTAGGTGGAACTCCTTTGAACTCTACTTTGTTTGTTGGATTTTCAGTAATGAGAGAATTTCAAAAGAAAAATCAAGTTGATGTTATTAACAGTATTTTTCTTACTGATGGTGATTCACATTCCAGCAATGGATATTGGAATACTGAAGGAAAGATAAGTAATTTTGATATAAGAGATGAAAATGTTATTCTTAGAGATTCAGTTTCTAAAAAATCAGTAAGGTTACAATCAAACGGACATAATCGAACAAAAGATGTAACAACTTCATTAGTTAAATTTTATAGAGAGGTTTTTGATATTAATATTGTAAACTTCTTCTTGATAGGTAGTATGAGAAAATACGATATGGCACATTACCTTGATTCTCAAAAAAGAGCAGAAGGAGAAATTTTGGGAGCCAATTACGAAGAAATAAATACCTCACTCAGAAAATTTCGTAAAGACAAATATATGATTATGCCTGAAATGATGGGATTCAATGAGCAGTATTTGGTTCAAGGTGGAAAGGCCTTAGAAGTTGCAGATCAACCTTTGGAAGTTGCAGAAGGAGCAACAGTAGCCCAAATGGCAAAAGCATTTAAGAAGTTCTCTACTGGAAAATTACAAAACAGAAAGCTTCTTTCAAGATTTATTGATATGGTAGCGGCGTAAAAAAATTGAATAAACACTTGACTTTTTACCCCAAACCGTGGTATAATATAATTAAACAATGAGGGAATAATCCCAAAACCATATAATGAGAGAAAAGTGATATGGAATATACTGACAAACAAATGAGTTTTCTTAGTGCAGCAGTTACCAAGTATGGTGAAGGCGCAGTTGTTTCTAAGGAAAACATTACAGAAACCGCCGAAGAAAATGGATTGAAATTTCCATTTTGGTTGACAGATACAAGGCGTATGGGTTCTTTTACTAAGGTTGATAAGGACACATACCGATTACCGGCGCTTAATGGTGGCGAGGGAGCTACAATAGCTGATGTTGTTGAAACAACAGTAGTAGTTGATAAAGCATCTGAAGTTGTCGTTGAATCTAAGAATTCAGAAAGTTCAATGGATATGAGTACATATTTTAATCCAGCAGAATTGATTCCTAAAAAAGATCCGTTGTTTGTAGCACATGGACATTTTGGTGATTTGACTAAAGTTATTCAGTCAAGGAAATTCTATCCAGTATTTGAAACTGGAGAATCTGGAACTGGTAAAACTTATATGACCGAACAAGCGTGTGCCAAACTCAAGAGAGAATTTATCAGAGTAAACATTACTGTTGAAACCGATGAAGATGATCTTTTGGGTCACTACGCATTGATTGATGGTAATACAGTTTGGCAGGACGGCCCTGTAGTCATCGCAATGGAGCGTGGAGCAGTTCTTCTCCTTGATGAGATTGACTTGGCATCCAACAAAGTGATGTGTCTACAACCAATACTTGAAGGTAAAGGTGTTTATCTGAAGAAGGTAAATCGAATGGTAAAACCAGCTGATGGTTTCACAGTAGTCGCAACCGCCAATACTAAAGGTAAAGGTTCTGAAGATGGAAGATTCGTTTTTACAAATATTTTGAACGAAGCTTTCCTTGAAAGATTTCCGATTACAATGGAAGTTGGATATCCTTCAGCACAAACCGAAAAGAAAATCGTGAACAAAGTTCTCGATTCACTTGGTGTTTCCGATACTGATTTTTCAGAAAAGTTAGTAAATTGGGCAAACGCTATTCGCAAGACTTTTTATGATGGTGGAATTGACGAAGTTATCGCAACTCGCCGATTGGTTCATATCTCTAACGCATTCGCAATTTTCAGAGATAGAATGAAAGCCATTGAAATGTGTGTCAATCGTTTTGATGAAGACACAAAAACTAGTTTCTTGGATTTGTATTCCAAGATTGACGCCGGTGTTGACCTTGAAGAAACTGAAGAAGTTTCAGAAGAGGAATATCCCGAAGAAAATGTTAATCCTTATTAGGAGAGATAATGAAAATAAATGTTGAAACTCTTGTGGCAAATAACTATAAATATGTCGCAAGAGATATGAATGGTGAAATTTACGCCTTTGAAAATGAACCGAGTCTCGCAACAGACATTGCTTGTGATACTTGGGATGTTAAAGAAGGTGAAATTTTAAAACTTACTTCTGCAATCGAAGGAGAAACCGCAGTTGCGATTGATTCTGAGTTAGGTGATTGGAGAGATTCTTTAGTGGAGTTATAATATGAAAATGTGGTTAGAAGAAATAGGAACATTTGTCTTAATGATGGGATTGTTATATCTTGTCGTAGTATTAATGTTTAGTCTATAAAATAAATATGTTAACCTATATTTGGAGCCAAGGTATGGTCGATAAAATAGCAAAAAAAGTTGCTGAAGAACCAATAGAAGATATGAAGTCTCAGCACATTGATCACGTTGAAACTGAAAGATTAGTTGATCTTGCAAGAGAACGAGAACGTGATCGCAGACAAATGGAAATGTTTGATGATCCGTGGGAAAACTGGAGTGGACATCGATGATAATTGGTTTATGGTGGGCATATTTTTACATAAGAATAATGCTTTATTTACAATATGGAAACATTTAAAAATATGCTGACTGAGGAGAAGTTTAATGAAAGCAATACTTGAATTTGAATTTCCAAGAGATCAGATAAAATTTGATACAGCTTCAAGGGGTTTGGATTGGGCACTTGTAGTGCGGGATATGGATCAAATAATGCACAAGAAGGTGAAATATTCAGAACTATCCAATGAGGCCAAATTGGCGATAGAACAACTTAGATTAACAATGAGTGATATGTTAATTAATAGGGGGTTACTATATCCAGAATAAATTTAAAAGAGATAATTATGAATCCGTTTAAACCAAATACTAGTAGAGTTGATAAACTAGAAAACCAAATAATAAATCTCAGAGAACGGGTAGCAACGTTGGAAAGAGATTTACATTTTTTTATGAGACATTATGAAAAAAGCAACGATTGAAATTTTACATGAAGGTGAAACTATTTTTGGTTCTCCTACAAATGGTCCATATTTTGTACAGGAATATGAAAACGGAGAAGTGATGGGCGCCAGTTTCCACAAGTATCTTCACGATGCAGTATCTCATGTAAAGAAATATCAGGAGATGGATTATGAAGATTAATGAATTTATACAGAAGTACAGAACAGTTAAAAAAATTATTCCAGGCATGACTAGTAGTTATTGTCCTTATGTGATTTGTAAAGATGGATTTAAAATGTCTGTTCAAGCAGGACAATCTAATTATAGTGAACCGAAAGAGGTGGCAGATCATTACGAAGAAGCTGAAGTTGGTTATCCATCTAAAGAAGAACATTTACTTGCAAGGTATGCAGAAGACGGCGAAAATCTTTGTGATACTGTATATGGTTATGTTCCGTGTTCAGTCATTGATAAAGTGATTGAAAAACATGGTGGAATAGATGAGTCTAAAATTAAAAGTATATAAATATTTTAGTGATATTGATTATTAATTTATAATAGGAAAGTGAAATGAAAATTTCTATTGATATAAATGAATTAAGAGAAAAGAAAATATTTGTAGGTACACCGATGTATGGTGGAATGTGTACGGGAATGTACACTAAAGCATCAGCTGATTTAGCAACCACTGCTACAAAATATGGTATGGACATAAAGTTCTTTTATCTCTTTAATGAAAGTTTAATTACAAGAGCAAGAAATTATCTAGTCGATGAATTTTTGCGTTCCCCATATACCCACCTGATGTTCATTGATTCGGACATTAATTTTAATCCACAAGATGTATTAGCACTCGCTTCATTGTGTAATGAGGACAAACCTATTATTGGTGGTCCGTACCCAAAGAAATGTATTGCATGGGAAAAAGTTCGAAACGCAGTTGATGCAGGACTTGCAGATGAAAATCCCAATGAGTTAGAAAAATATACTGGTGATTTTGTATTTAATCCAACAGCAGGAACAACTCAAATTAAAATCGATGAACCTACAGAAGTATTAGAAGTTGGTACTGGATTTGTAATGATTAGGCGAGAAGTGTTTGAAAAATTTAGAGAAGAATATCCTCAATTTTCATATAAGCCAGATCATAACCGCTCAGAACATTTTGATGGTTCACGTTATATACACGCCTTTTTTGATACTGTCATTGATAATGATACTTATGCAGGAAAAGGTTCAGGAGGTTCAGATCGTTATTTGTCTGAAGATTATATGTTTTGTCAATGGTCTAGAAAGATTGGTTTTACAACTTGGTTGTGCCCCTGGATGGAAGTAAATCATGTAGGTACTTATGTGTTTAATGGAACATTAAAAGAATTAGGTAAGTTAGAATATGCTTCACATGGTGTAGATATTACAACTAGACCTCAACAAGAAGAACGAAAGAAAAATAGAGCAGAAAGGAGGGCTGAAGCAAAGAAAGGAAAGAAGAAAAAAATAACGCAACCTCATGGTTGACAAATCAAAAATATATGTTATAATAAGAGAATATACAGTTAATAAATCAACATACGGAGTTATATGAAACTTACAGCAGAAACAGTCGCGATACTTAAAAATTACGCAGCAATAAATCAGAATATACAGTTTAAGGAAGGTAAGACATTATCAACCATTTCCCCCCAAAAAAATATTTTATCAAGTGCAGAAATTAGTGAAGAGATTTCACAAACATTTGCTATCTATGATCTTAATAGATTATTAGCGGCAATGAGTGCTTATGATAAAATTCCAGAATTAATACTTGAAGAGAATCGATTGTTAATTAATGGTCAAACAAAATATACTTATGGTGATCCGGCCATGTTAGTATTACCTCCAGAGAAAAAACTTGATTTTCCGGAGCCGGAGATACAATTTAAAATGCCAAAAGATAAGTATGATATGTGTTTGAAAATGGCATCGATTTTACAAGTTCCAGAATTAGTTGTACAAGGAGATGGAAGTAAAATATTTTTAGTTGCAACTGATACTAATAATTCTTCAGCAGATCAACATCCAGAAGAAGTTGGAACTACAGATAAACAATTTCAGATGGTTTTCAAGATTGAAAATATGAAACTTTTAAGTGGAAATTATGAAGTTGGAATCTCTTCTAAAGGTATTTCACATTTTTCACATGAACATTCTAAATTACAATATTGGATAGCAACAGAACAAAATTCAACGTTTAATGGATAAACATGGAAAACTTTTTATGGGTCGAAGAATTCCGTCCTAAGACTGTAGCGGATTGTATTCTTATAGAACCAACTAAAGAAGTCTTTCAAGGTTTCGTTGATGATGGTAAAATTCCTAATTTACTTTTATCTGGCGGAGCGGGAGTAGGTAAAACTACTGTTGCTCGTGCTATGTGTGATGAAATTGGTGTAGACCATTTAATGATCAACGGATCTAATGAGGGAAGAAATATAGATACAGTAAGAACTACTTTACAACAATACTGTAGTTCAGTTTCCATGTCAGGTGGAAGAAAAGTAGTAATAGTCGATGAGGCAGATTATATGAATGCTGATTCGGTACAACCTGCATTAAGGGGGTTCATTGAAAAATTTAGTGCCAATGTTAGTTTTATCTTTACTTGTAATTTCCGTAATCGGATTATTGATCCTATCCATAGTCGTTGCTCTGTAGTAGAATTTATTACTCCAAGATCAGAGAAACCAAAACTCGCTCAAGAGTGTTTAGTTAGGGTTAAAGAAATTCTAACACAAAAAGGAATTAAGTTTGAAGAAAAAGTACTTGCAGAATTAGTTTTGAAACATTTTCCAGATATGAGGAGAGTGATAAATGAACTTCAAAGATATGCAGCGGGTGGAATTATTGATGCCGGTATCTTAGCACAGATTGGTGAAATCAATCTTCTTGAACTGATGAAGGCGTTGAAGGAAAAACATTTTTCAGAAGTTCGTAAATGGGTTACACAAAATATCGATAATGATCCAGTAAAGATTTTTAGAAAGATTTATGATGGTGTACATGAACATCTCAAAGATACTTCAATTCCACAAGCTGTTCTTGTTATTGCAGAATATCAATATAAATCTGCGTTTGTTGCAGATCAAGAAATTAACTTAGTTGCCTGTCTCACAGAGATGATGGTTGATTGCGAGTTTAAATGAACGAAGAACTATTAAAAATATATGAAGATAATACAAATGAATATGGATTGCCGGTATTCGATTTATTTACTTGGCAAAATATAAATACAAAATATATTGATCCTGATACTTCTTTGCCTATGTCTAAACGGGCTAAAGTCATGATCGATACTATGATACATTTCTTTGAAAAACACAAACCTAAATTTCCATTTAGAGATTTTGATGAGCACGATGTTAGACAAAACTTTTATACTTTATGTAATCTCAATCTAAAAGATAATATCTTCCCTAAAGAAAAATGTAAAACTGTACATGAAAAATACGATGACTATGTAGGAAATTTTCCAGAATGGGGAATGGGTATTTTAAATTTTAGTTCAAATTATAATAATATTTCAGATATGTTCATGAATCGTGAACGAATGAAATGTAGTTATGATCGTTCACCTAGCCCAATTACTATGTGGAATGATCAAACAGATTTAAAACAAATTCTTTCTCCAATATGGAGACTTCATCCTGATTGTGGAATGCCACTCAAGAATAATTTATATATTGAGGGTGTTAGAGTCGGAGCATATTTTGCTACTCAGTTTAAACCTTCAGTAGCAAAAGCCTTTTATGATTTTACTAAGTCTAAAAAAGTTCTTGACACAAGTTCAGGATGGGGTGATCGAATGGCAGGATTCTTTGCATCAAATGCCGAAGAATATTATGGTATGGACCCGAATGGTGATCTACATCAAAACTATCACTCAATGGCCGTACAATATAATAATTGGTTAGGTGCAGAGAATCCCCAAACTACAACTGGAGATAATTGGTTTCAAGTTGAAGGTAAAAAGAAAGTAAAAATTTATAGATCACCGGCAGAGGATTTGCCGTGGGATGAAATTCCAGATGATATTGATATCATGTTTAGTTCACCTCCATATTTTGCTACTGAACGATATGCAGAAGGTAGTAAGTTTGAAAATGATCAATCATGGAGTCGATATAATTCTTACGAAGAGTGGAGAGATGGTTTTTATCTTCCAGTAATGAATAAAGTATTTGAGAAATTAGCTCCAGGTGGATGGTTAATGGTGAATATCATGGACCCAAAAGTTAAAGGTAAAAGACATAAATCTTGTGATGATTTGGTAAATGATCTTAAAGAATATTTTGTAGGTCAAATTGGAATGAGAATTATGGCTAGACCTAAAAGTATTAAATCTTTTGAGGGAGATACCCATGAAGAAAGAAAAGCAAAATATGATGAATGGCAAGCAAAATGGTTTATTGAATCAGTTTGGTGTTTTAGAAAGCCTGATCCTAGTAATAATAATGTTGATATCTTTGCTCCTTATAAAGATTCTACTTTGGATGGCATGGGGCCAATCGTTGTTCAACAACCTATTAAAAAGAAAAAGTTATCAGAAGCAACAACTGAGAAATCTTCATTAGAGGGGTTTTTTGATTAATGAAATCACACCATTAGAACAGTATAAAATAAAAGATAAAACTGTTCATGTAAAACGTGATGATCTCATGGGAGATGGAGTTGAACATCCACCGTGGGGTAAACTGACTGCTCTACGTAAGGTGTTAGAGACTATTAATCCTCAAAAACCATTAATACATCTTTCTGTTTATGGGTCTTGGTCTGGATGGGCACTCTCTGAAGTGTCAAAAGAATTAGATTATGAATTTATTATGGCCTATCCTGACTCTAAGAAATTCCCAAAACATATTTTAGACAAATCAGAAAATGTTCTTCCTATTAAACCTAATATGATGAACGTGATGTATAATAAAGTGGGACAGATAGCAAGAGAAAAAGATTACATTAGATTACCATATGCGTTTGATCATCTAGAGTATATTAAAACACAAAAAGCTAGACTATACGAAGTTAAACAAGAATTAGAGTTTGATCATTTAGTAGTTTCTTCTGGATCGGGAGTTACTTGTCTTGGAATGGTGATGGAACATGAACCGTGGCCACAATTATTTGATACAGGAAATACAAGAACTTTTCATACTGTATGTGTATCAAGTGAAGGAACTATTAAAAAGAAATTTAAAAAATATGGTATCGAACCAACAGAACAAGTTGAAATAGTCAAGAGTAAATTTGCATTTGATGATATGATGGATTCGTATGAAACTCCATTTCCTTGTAATGAATTTTGGGATAAGAAGGCTTGGTATTGGTTAGAACAAAACATTGACAAATTTAAAGGTGAAATTTTATTTTGGAATCTGGGAGGTAACTGGTGAAAAAATTAGATGAAGATGTAATTAGAGTTTGTGGATGGGTATGTTCTTTGTTATGTGTATTAATAGGATCATATTTTGTTTGGCCACACATTCATGTAGCACTATTAGGAATTGCATTTTTTTACTTTGCAGTGAGAATTTTCAATTTCTCCACTTTTAAAGAATACGCAGAAGATCGTAAAAAACTTTTACATAGATTACAGGGGTAACTGTGAGTAGAGTTGTATTAAAAGACAAAAAAGATATGAATGAAATCCATCAATTTGGTGATCACTTCAAAACGTGGGATGAAGTTACAGATAATGGAATGGAGTGGGAAGATTATAAAATCATGGGCTCACAAGATGAAATTGAACGTGATCTTGAAACACAAGTATTGAGTGTTAAGTTTTCCAAGATAGGACAAAAAACATTTGATGCATATCCAAATCTAAAATGGATTCAATGTAGAGCACACGGATCGGATAATATCAATTTAGAATTAGCTGAAGCTCGTAGAGTGGGAGTTGTTTGTTTAGATCCAGATACAGAAAATGTTGCAAATTGGATTAACCGATGGAAAAGGGGTAAACGAATTTTATTATTAGGTGCAGGTAAAATTGGTAAGATGTTAGCTCTTGGTTTAGATCATGAAGTAACAGAAGTGACTTCCCAAACTGATTATAATACAATTTATCCATACATGGACACGTTTGATACAATAATCGTTGCTTCATCACCTACATCTCAACCAATCGTAGATCACGCATTGTTAGAAAAATTTAATGGAAGTATTATTTCTATATCAAGACCGGCGTGTATAGATAATGAGGCATTACTTGAAGCGGCGAAGGATGGTAGAATAACACATGCTCAAATGGATATGTTAGATCCTAAAGGAAGAGAAGAATTAATAGAAACAGGAAAAGTAAAGTATCATAAACACACTGCATGGGAAGCACAAGGACTAAGCCAATATGATATGAGATATTTTGCTATGGTGTTTCAAGAAATACAATGGTTATTAGTGGATAAACCAACGTATGAACCGCCCATACGAAATAGTAGAATTGTTTTAGAACGAAAAGGTAATGCATTGTTTGGAGACTAACGAATTTCCTTATTATCCTACAGATGATGTTTGGAGGAGAGAAGAATTTTCTAAATTTATTCAGTATCAAGGAAACTTATTGGATAATAAAATAATAAAACAGACTATGCATGGTCTAGCACTTTCGTGGTCTTATATGCCACACGCCTTTGATGTTAAATGTGGTAATATGAATACACCTTTACAAACTTTTCTTAATGACAAAGAAAAGATCAAAAAGAAGATGGAGCAACTTGGTCATGTAGATTCACCTTCAGGTTTGAGAAAAGCATTAAAGGTTATGTCAGGCTCACAAGGAGTTAGTAATTTTAGACCTACTGCGGCTCAAGCAATATATGAAAAGTTTTTACCAAATGGTGGAACTACATGGGATATGTCTGGAGGTTATGGTGGAAGATTATTGGGAGCAATAAAAACTCAAATAAATTATATTGCTACTGAACCGGCGAAAGAAACGTTTGATGGATTGACTCAGATCGCAAAGGATTGGGGTCAACAATCAAACCTTTTTGGAATAAAACAACGTTTAGAAATAGTTCAGAGTGGAAGTGAAGATTATGTTCCAGAGGAAGATTCATTAGATTTGTGTTTCACTTCACCGCCCTATTTTGATACAGAAAAATATTCTAATGAAGATACTCAAAGTTATAAAAAGTTTCCAAAGAAAGTAGATTGGTTAGAAGGTTTTTTACGAAAGACAATTCAAAACTGTCACCGAGGCTTAAAGAAAAATCGTTATTTAATTATCAATATAGCTAATGTTAGCTCATTTGATACATTAGAAGATGAAACTGGAAATATAGTTTTGTCTGAAGGATTTGAATACTTAGATACATTTCAACTTTCTCTGTCAAAGATGCCAGGAAAGAATATTGCAAATGATGTATTCAAATATGAACCCGTATTTCTTTTCAGAAAGAAATGAAATTCGGATATAGTACACTTGACAAATTAAAAAGTCATGATATACTATATAATAGTAGATAACAATATGGTTTTGTTATCAAGTAAGTTGTTATACCTTAAACGTGGTGGACGCAACTCTAAATAACTTTTTTGGAGATAGTAATGGAAAATTACACAAATGGCAGTAGACTGCTACAAAATAAGACTGTACCTATTACAGTTATAGCTGAAAGATTAAATCTCTCACCTAAAAGAAAATCGTTCAATAAAAACGATTACCTACCAATAACTTACCTCAAAGCAAGTCAACTTAAAGTAGCCACAGATATTCAGAGAATAGTCATAATCTCGATGATTAAAGGGGCTAAAGTTTTTAATGGTAAATTAGCAAGACCTTTATATGTCTTTAAAAGACCAAATGGTGATTATGTTGTAACAGATGGACAACATACTGCAATTATTGCAATTTTGTATACTGAGGAACGTGGTGATGTTATATTGCCTTGTCAAATAGATATACATCCCTCACATTATACCATTGAAGAATGTGAAGCGGCGGAAGCCCAAAAGTTTAGGGAGTTAAACAGTAAACGTAGACAAGCTGGTAAAGTAGATAGACTTAGGGCAGATATTGCAGAAGGACTTGAAGAGGCCTTACAGACTTTATCAGACCTAGTAGATATGGGTGTCCATGTTGAAAGACTTGGAAACGAAGATGGGCCTGAAGTTCATGGTTATTCTAAGTTAATGGAGGCACATAAAGCCTATGGACTTAAAAGTGTTTGTTTAGCAATCGAACTATATCAAAAACTTCAAAACGATTCCAAATTTAGGAAGTGGAATAATATTGAAAAACCCCTTAATGGTGGTTTAATTGGTGGACTGGCAGCAGTTTACTATTTTATCAGAGAATATCTTGGAGAAGGTGATAAAAGGTTCGCTCTTGAAACTTTTTTAGATGATTATCTGGGTAAATTCAAACCAAAAGATTTGTTAGAGGGTACAGCAGGTGTTTCACAAGCTGTTCTTATTGCCCGAAAAATTATTATTAGTTGCAATACCCAAATAGATCTAGAACATATAACAAAGAAAAATGGTAATGTTCTAGAAGTAAATATTGGAGAAGAACTTTTGTCTCAAGCTGGATTGGGTGATCCTAGTAAAATGAAAAGGGAATTGACCAACTCCAGAACCTGAAAATATTAAATGTGTGGATTCGTAGCTGGAAATATTTTTAAAGATACAAAACACTTTCATGCCGCGTTGAGTCTTATTGATCATCGCGGTAGAGATTATAAAGGTGTTAATTATTGTATTAAAACAAATACTTACTTAGGTCATAATAGACTTTCTATTCAGGGGTTGACTGAGGAATCTAATCAACCTATGATTAAAGATAATTATACATTAGTTTATAATGGTGAATTATGGCACAGTATGAATCCACATAAAGAAAAATTCAATTTACAGACTAGTAGTGATACAGAGTTGTTACTCAATATGTTTCACTTAGACCAACAAGATTGTATCAAAACACTTGATGGTATGTTTGGGTTTGCGGTCTTGGATAATAAAAGAAATTACTTGACCTTTGCTAGAGATTTTATGGGTAGAATTCCCTTGTACTTTTTCAAGAGAGGTAAAGAAATTATCGTAGCAAGTGAACTAAAAGCAATTACAAACTCATTGAACATTAATGCTTCTGATGTAGTATTAGCAGATCCAGGTTGTTACTATCAATTTGATTATGTAACAGGAGAATTGACAAAGAGAACATATTATGAATTTCCTGCAATGGATGATATTGAAGATATGTCAGAAGAAGAAGTGATGGATGGTATACGTAATTTATTAACTGAAGGTGTACATAATGAGTTAATAAGTGATGTACCTGTTTGTACAATTTTGTCAGGCGGAGTAGATTCTACTGTCGTTACATATCTACTCAAACAAAAAATTCCAGATCTACAAGCATTTGTAGTGAGTATGGGTGATACTGGAAAGAAAGATGATTTGTACTATGCAAGAATGGCGGCTAAAGAAATTGGTGTTCCACTCCATGAAGTTATTATTGATGAGGAGTGGGTAGAACAAAATTTAACTGAAGCAGTCTATGCAGTCGAAGATTTTAGTTGGACACAAGTTTCTCCGGCGGTTGCTCAATTAGCACTTTCCAAAAGAATTCATGATGAAGGGTTTAAGGTCGTCTTTGGTGGAGAAGGTAGTGATGAATTGTTTGCTTCCTATGGACATGTATTTGCGTGGAACTATGAAGATAAAGATTACATCAAAGAACGATATAAGCTGGTAGTAAATCTCCACAAAAACAATTTAATACGAACCAACAAAGCAATGATGTATGGTGGAACAGTAGAATTAAGAACACCATTTCTTCACAAAGATTTGGTCGAATTTTGTTTGAGAATTCCCCCGAAGTATAAGCAAACAGCCGATAGAGTGTGGAAACCAATGTTAAGAAAAGCTTTTTCTGGCAAACTTTCAGATGAATTATTATTCAGACCAAAAAAGACTTTTCAAGATGGTTGTCACACTATCTACCTCAAGAATCATAAGGAAAGAATTAAAGAAACGTATTTGACGCATTATGGTCAAAAAAATCCATTAGAGAGTTTTTTCGGATGAAATTATATAATGAAGATTGCATGAAACAAATGCAAGAGATGATTGATGATGGAATTCAAGTTGATTCTGTTGTTACAGATCCCCCATACGGTATTCATTTTATGGGTAAGGATTGGGATAAATTTAAAGGTACTAAAGTTACCAAGAGTCAAGTAGTTACAAATTTGGGAGCAGGAATGAGAATGACTACTCACAAAGAAAATATGGATTTTCAGAAATGGTGTAACGAATGGGCAATTTTGTGTTTAGAGTTATTAAAGCCAGGTGGTTATATTTTAGCATTTAGTTCTTCAAGGACTTATCATCATTTGGCTTGTGGTATTGAATCAGCAGGATTTGAAGTACGAGATCAACTTATGTGGTTGTATGGTTCAGGATTTCCAAAGAGTATGAATATCGGAAAAGGTTGGGGAACTGCACTCAAACCAGCACACGAACCTGTTGTTATGGCGAGGAAACCAGTTGAAGGAACTGTCGCAGATAATGTTTTGAAACATGGAACAGGTGGTATCAATATTGATGATTGTAGAATAGATTTATCTGAAGGTGATGATCCAAGATTGGGCGGTAAAGGAACTTGGAAAACTGATAAGATGGCAAAAGATGTTTATGTTGGTGGATATGCAGGAGAAGATCAAGGATCAAGTGAGTTGGGTAGATTTCCAGCAAATGTGATGCACGATGGTTTAGAACAAGAGTGGGCACGATTCTTCTATTGTCCAAAAGTTTCTAGAAATGAAAGGAACGGGGGATTGGAAAATATGGAAGAAAAGATACACAATACAGAAGATTGTACTAATTTACCATCTATAAGAACTAATAGTGTAAATACTTCTAGTGGGAAACAAAGAACAGTCAATCCTACCAAAAATAATCATCCAACAGTCAAACCGATTGAGTTGATGAAATACCTTTGTCGCCTTGTAACTCCAAAAGGTGGAATTGTTCTTGATCCATTTATGGGTTCAGGTTCTACTGGAATGGCTGCGAAGGATGAAGGATTTGATTTTGTGGGAATTGAACGGGAGAAGGAATATTTTGAGATTGCAGAAGCACGTATCAATGCTTCTTCACCTTTATTGGATTTTTTTGAATAAACACTTGACTTTTTCATCAAAACCGTGGTATAATATAACTGAACAATGAGTAATAACCTTAATGAGAGAGAATATGTTTGAGTTCAGAGCGGGTAGAAAACGAGTCGTAAAAACAGTTGAAACTGTAGATGAAGCTAACAAATTGATGAGAGCAATGATTGCGATTCGCAATAACGATTCCCTTTGGGAAAATATTAATGTGAAAACTGGACATCTCCGTGCAGTTGATGAATTGGAAAAACTAGTAGGAACTATCTTTGATGTGTTCGATACTATGTCCATTTATGTAAATGGTAAATCTGTAAAACGAATTTGGGCTAGAGGTTTCTAATGAAAATGTCTAAAGAATTCCAAAAGGAATTTAAACGATTATATACTGAAATGGCCACTCTTTGTGAAAATGAAGAAGGAGTAGGAGATCCTTTTTCTTATGGTCGTGCTAAAGAAATTCTTACATCTATTGAATTAGAACACGAAATTTCTGAAACACTATCTGGTGCAGATGGTATTGATCATAGTGGCGCCTGTGAATATAAAGCCACAAGTGGTAAAAATATTAGTGGTACATATAATGGTATTAGTGTACAATCTACATGGGAAGAACAAGAAAAATATTTAAGAGAAGAAAAACTTGGTAAATATGAAAACCATTACATTTGTAGATTTGAAGGTGGTAAAGGTATTGTAGAAATTTGGAAATTGAGTGGTGAAGATGTTTTAACCATATTACTTCCAAAACTTAAAAATAAATATTCTACAGTTTTGACAAAGAAAGATCCCAGATTGGGAGCTTCACTTACTAAAAAGGATATTACAAAATATGGAATCTGTTTACGTTAAGAAAACAGATTTAGAATTACTTTCTACGATTGAAAATAATTCTGTACATCTGGTTCTTACAGATCCACCGTATATTATCTCTAGAAAATCTGGGATGCAATCCTATAAAGATAGTTTAGAGAAAGGTGGAAAGGTAGATGAAAAATTTGGAAAGAAATATGCTATAACTACTGAATTTGGTGAGTGGGATAGTTCTTTTACAATTGATGATTTAGAAAAAGCGATAAATGAATTTTATAGAATACTAAGACCTGGTGGTTCATGTATTATATTTTTTGATGTATGGAAAATAGAAACCTTGACAAATTTATTGAGTAAGTTTTCTAAACATAGGTTTGTAGAATGGATTAAAACAAATCCAATGCCTGTCAATCAATATGCAACATATCTATCAAATGCAAGAGAGATAGCTATTAGTTGTGTAAAAGGTGGTAAGGCAACATTTAATAGTAAATATGATAATGGAGTTTATAACTATCCAATATATGGAGGAAAAGATAGATTTCATCCTACTCAAAAATCTTTACCGATGTTTGAGGAATTAATTAAAAAACATTCCAACGAAGGTGATACAATAGTTGATCCTTATGCTGGAAGTGGTACTACTGCGGTAGCCGCTATAAACACAAATAGAATTTATGTGTGCTGTGAACCTGATGATGTATATTTTGAGAAGGGGAAAGTAAGATGTGAAAAGGCAAAAGCATAAATAATTTTATGGAATTACAGCAGTTTAAAGAAGTTAGTCAATTATTCATGGATTATGATGGAGAAGTTCAGATTAATCCATTTGCAAAGGTTCATTGGGGTACTGTTCAAGAGAACTACCTCAATGGAAAACTGTTTGTTGACAATGATAAAAACTATGGTATAATAGGTAGTGAGGCTAAAACAAGTAGAGAAGTAAAAGATTTTTCTAATCAAGTTGTTGGTCAAATTAAAGTAGGAGATATCTGTATCAAGAGATTTTTCTACAAAGAAGGATATAGAGAAAATGTAGTAAATCATATTTCGAAAATGAGAGAATCAACATTCGGAGATCGTGATTTATGGTTTACTCATATTAATATGGAACATGAAGGAGATAAAGCGGTTGCTAAAGAATTTAATGCAACTTGGTTATCTTCAAGAATAGACGCGGTAGCAGCAGAAGTTAGAGGAGTATATTATTCTGGAGAACAAAAACAAATAGGATTAGGAAAACATGAAAATATTCCTTGTTGTAGATTAGATTATCCATATATTGAAGGATTAGATGAATTTTCAGAAGAATTAGATGAATATGTGAAAGATGGATGGGGAATAGCAGATCATCAAAAATCTTATGGTGGTAAAGATAAAACGTGGACATCTATCGAAATAATACCATTAATAGTTACTTATGGTACTAAAAAAGCAAAACAAGGTCTTAGGGGCGATTTAAACGAAGAATATATTAAGAGATTTCCTATTATTGAGAATATTATCAATCAGATAACCACTTTTGATGACTGTTTGTGGTTAGCAGTTGCTAAAGTATCTCCAAAAGGTGGTAATATATCAAGACATAGTGATAAAGGTATCGACAAAATGAATGCCGGAATACAGATTGGTAAAACGGCAAGAATACATTATGTGATGAAATCTAATCCTGAAACATATTTTCAATTACAAGACCTTCAGGGAAAGACTCATAAATATTCTATGAAACAAGGTGAATATTGGTATATGGATAAGAGAAAACCCCACTCCGTATACAATAAAGGTGATACATTTAGGTATCACATGATTTTTGATATGAAAGTAACACAAGATTTATGGGACCATTTGATTTTATAAAAGCAATCAATACACATAAAAATATCATGAAAGATGGTGATCCATTGGCTGAAAAGGATTATGTACCTTTTCTTGTTAATCGTGGTTTATCGTTTTTTCAAGATACTGTTATACAAGTCAATGAAATGAATAGGTTACATTTTATTGACCACAAGCTCCAATTCGATTATTTGCTAAATAACATTAGACCAAGAAAGAGATGGTCTAAGTGGTTGAAACCAGACAAAATTGATAATCTAGAACTAGTCAAAGAGTATTTTGGTTTCGGTAATGAAAAAGCAAAGGATGCTCTTGAAATCCTTTCTAGTGAGGATATCGAAGAGATTAAGAGAAAACTTGCAAAAGGTGGAATGGAGAAAAATAATGACAGTAAACATAGATGAGATGGTGGAATGTACATTAACAGAACCTGATGATTTTTTAAAAATTAGAGAGACATTGACTAGAATTGGAGTAGCATCCAGAAAAGATAAAACTCTGTATCAATCATGTCATATATTACATAAACAAGGAAGATATTTTATTGTACACTTTAAAGAATTATTTGCACTTGATGGTAAACCAACCAATTTTTCAGAAAATGATCAAGCGAGAAGAAACACAATAGCAAACTTATTAGCAGAATGGGGATTAATTAAATTAGTAAATCCTGATCAATCTTCTGCATTAGTTGTCCCGTTAAATCAATTAAAAATTCTAGCATATAAAGAAAAAGATGAATGGGCATTAACCGCAAAATACAATATTGGAAGTAAGAAAGTAAATTATGAGTACGGCGAAGAAGAAGGTGGTAGCTAAAACAGAGTCATCACCAACAACCAATACAAGTACATCTTTAAAATTTTACAGATTGAACGAACAAGCCATATTACCAACATTTGCAACAAAACAATCAGCTTGTTTTGATTTATATGCAAATTTGATAAATGGTGAGGAAGTTCAGTATTATCAGGCAATAGCTACTAAAGTACTACCCAGAAAAGTTTCATTTGATATAAATAGTAATAGATCATTTATACCAATCAATAATGAAGAAAGAATGTTGATCCCTCTAGGGCTTATCGCAGATATACCAGAGGGATTTTCTGTTAGATTACATTCGAGATCTGGTATGGCATTTAAACAGGGAGTTTATCTTACAAATTGTGAAGGGATTATCGATAGTGATTATGTTGATCCAATGTTTGCAATGGTTACGAATATGAGTAATGTACCCGTAAAGATTTATGATGGAGACAGGATATGCCAAGGAGAACTAGTTCGATGTGAAAAATATACATTGGATGAGTCTGATGAAGCACCAACTCAAAAAACAGATAGAGAAGGTGGATTTGGTTCAACTGGTACGTAAATAACTACCAGTTAGTCTTTAACTTAATTTAACGGAGTTTATATGTTAGATAAAGCAGTCGGATGGATGCGCAGCCTTACCGAAGCCGGAATTGCATTAATCGCTCTTGGAGTGGTTTTACAAATAATCTGGCCAGGAGCCGCAGCGATTCCATTTATTGGAATAGACATTGTAGGAAACGTTCTTGCCCTAGTTGCAAAACTTGGTGGAGAAGGTCTTGTAGGTCTAGTTGCGTTATGGGTTCTTTGGGGCATCTATAGTAGAGGTCAGTAAAGGATCTTGACAAATCCAAATTCCATGATATAATAAACCTAAGTGAATTTTATATTATGGAAGTAGAACTGAAGGGGTACAAACTACTGTTTGGCCCCTTCTTTTAATTACAAGTAATGATGAAAACAAAATTTAAGTTAGTAGTAAAAGACTCTGGTGAATATACAGCAGATTCGTTTAGTGAACTAATTTGGATAGTTATAAAACACAGATTTGGACACTTCTTCAAAGGAGAAGGGTTCATTGACTGAGGTTGTCCATAGTGGAAACCTCTTTTACACAACGATTGCTCAAGCGAAAGAGAATCGTTATTTTATTAACCTCGCTTTATAAGGAGGAATTATGGTACTTCGCGCAGCACACACCCCTTTAAATTTTGGTGATTTAGAAAAAGTTCTAGGATTTTCCGTAGGATTTGATTCAATGTTTGATCGTTGGGAATCGGCTTTCTCAGTCGAAGGAAATCGGTCAAGTTATCCCCCATACAACATTCGAAGAGAAGGAGATGAAAAATATTTCATCGAACTTGCGATTGCTGGTCTAAAAGAGGATGATTTGGAAGTTTCATTACAGAGTCAAGTTCTTAATATTCGTTCTAAGAAGGAAAATTCCGGATCAGAAGAAAACACTAATTATGTACATCGTGGAATTGCTAAAAGGCAATTTGAAAGAGAATTTACATTATCTGATGACATTGTAGTTAAGGGTTGTGATTTAACGAATGGAATGTTAACCATTGAACTTGAAAGAATAATTCCAGAGGAAAAACGAGCACGTTTAATTCCTATTGGAAAAAATAAAGTCAAGTCGATTAACTAATTCGATGCGCCCATCAATACTTTTGTATTGGTGGGCTTTTTTGTTATCTAAATATTAGAAAAAAAGGAGAAAATATGTGTAATAACGAACATTGTCATTGTGAGGGTTGTACTTGTGATCCTTGTGAATGTTCAGCAGATGATCTGTGTGGATGTGAATAATTTTTGAAAGGTTATAATGCTTACAATATTAGGAAGTGTATTAGGATTTGCTACTTCTACTGTACCTACCATAATGGACTTCTTTAAAGAAAAAGAAGAGAAGAAAGCAAAACAAGAAGAATTTAAATTACAGATAGAAGCAAAAAAAGCAGGTGTAGATTTAGACATTAAATTGTTTGAAGCAAAAAAAGATTTTGATGAACAGAAAATGCTTCTTGAACATGATAAGGCATTAGGTCAACAAGGGGGTTTTATAAACTCGTTAAGAGCATTTGTAAGACCTTTTATAACTTATGTGTTTGTATTGACATTTATAGGTATTAAAGTAGTACTTGTATGGCAAGCAATACAAATAGATGCAGATTTAAATCAAACTATTGATATTGTGTGGGATGATGAAACTGAGGCTCTATTTGCAGCAATAATTAGTTTTTGGTTCGGTTCTCGCGCAATGCCAGCGAAAAAGACCAATAAGTGAGGAAATGAAATGGCAGGAAATATACAATTATCAAAGAACTTTTGGCTTAGTGAATTAATCAAGAGTTCTACTGCAGAAAGAAAGGGTATTGATAATACACCAGAGACAGAACATTTAGTTAATCTTACAGTAATAACACAACAAATTTTACAACCGGTCAGAGAACATTTCGGAGTAATCACAGTCAATTCTGGATATCGAGGACCCAAATTAAATGCAGCTATTGGTGGATCAAAAACCTCTCAGCACATGAATGGTGAGGCGGTAGATTTTGAGCAATTAGGTACTCCTAATCCAACAGTAGCAAAATGGATAACAGAAAATCTAGTATGGGATCAAATCATATTAGAGTTTTATAAAAAAGGTGAACCTAATTCGGGGTGGATACATTGTTCATACAAAAAAAATGGTCAAAATCGAAAGAAGATAACTACAGCATTAGTACAAAATGGAAAGACAGTTTACAAAAACGGGTTTGTTGTTTAATCGAATTTTACATTAAATTTTATCTTCAAATACTTTTCACGGTGGGCGCGTTCATGGGTCGCTCATGGGTTGACAAACACATAAAACTGTGTTATAATAAGTTAGATGAAATTAATAGTGATTATGATAAAGAAACGCGAACAAACTGGTATCCCAAAAACTAAATGTCAAAATTTTATACTAACGTAGTATGTCTAGGTAATTATATTTTCGAAAGGGGAATAGAAAATGGATTACCTTTTGAAGAAAGACATGAATTTAAACCTACCTTATATATTCCTACCACAACTGAAACTAAATGGCGAACACTTGAAGATGAGCCAGTAGCCCCTGTTCAATGGGGATCTATTAAAGAAACCCGCGAATCAGTAAAAAAGTATGAAGGTGTAGATAACATGAAAATCTACGGCCATACAAATTATAATTATTCTTTTATTGCTGAAACATATCCAGAAAATATTGATTACAATTTAGAACATCTTAAAATGATGTTTCTAGATATTGAAGTTGCTTCTGAACAAGGATTTCCTGATCCTGAAAACGCATCAGAAGAAGTAGTTGCCATTACTACAAAGATGGGTGATGATATTCAAGTTTGGGGTTGTAATGAATTTAAGAATGATAAAGAGGATATTACATATAATAGATGTTTTGATGAACGACAATTATTAGAAGAATTTGTCATGTATTGGCAGAAGAATTGTCCTCATGTAATTTCTGGTTGGAACACAAAAACATTTGATACTCCATATCTTATTAACAGAATTCGTAATATCTTAAATGAAACGTGGGTCAAGAAACTTTCACCGTGGGGATTTGTTAAAGAACAAAAAATCTTTGGTATGGGTGGTCGTGAAGTTCAGACTTATGAAATCTATGGTGTGTCTGAAATTGATTACTTGGATGCCTACAAGAAGTTTACTTATACTAATCAAGAGTCATATAGATTAGATCATATTGCTTATGTAGAATTGGGTCAAACTAAACTAGACTTTTCTGAAGTAGCAACACTCCATGAATTGTACAAGAAAGATTTTCAAAAGTTCATTGAATACAATATTCAAGATACATTATTGGTTAGTCGCCTTGAAGATAAATTAAAACTTTTAGAATTGATTATTTCTCTGGCATATCTGTCGAAGTGTAATCTCACAGATGTATTTGCACAGACTAGAATGTGGGATTGTATTATTTACAATCATCTTTTGAGAGAGAAAATTGTAATTCCTCAAAAGACTAAACATAGTAAAGGTGATATGTATGAGGGTGCTTATGTTAAAGCACCACAATGTGGTAGACATGAATGGATTGTGAGTTTTGATTTAAACAGTCTATATCCACATTTGATTATGCAATATAATATTTCTCCTGAAACCATCTTAGGACAATGGAAAGATGAAATAGGAGTAGAAGGTTTAATCGATAAAGAATTTGATACATCAGTTTGGAAACAAAAAGATATAACAGTTACACCGAATGGATCTGTTTATCGTAGAGATAAGCAAGGGTTTCTTCCCCAATTAATGGAAAGTATGTACAATGATAGGGTGAAATATAAAAAGAAAATGTTAGATGAACAGAAAAAGGGAAGAAACTCTGATCCAAATAAATTATCACAATATTACAACTATCAACAAAATTTAAAGATTGCATTAAACTCCGCCTATGGAGCAATGGGTAATCAATGGTTTCGTTATTATGATGAACGTAATGCAGAAGCAGTTACTGCAGCAGGTCAGTTATCAATTCAATGGGCCGAGAATGCAGTAAACAATTATTTAAACAAAACATTAGGTACACAAGATGTTGACTATATTGTTGCTATGGATACTGATTCTTTATATGTTCGTCTTGATGATCTTGTTTCTAGAATTGGTATTACCGATAAGGAAAAAATCATTGGATTCTTGGACAAGGCCTGTGGAAGAATCGAAGAAGTAATTGAAAAATGTTATACTGAATTAGCGGAGTACATGAACGCCTATCAACAAAAGATGGTCATGAAACGTGAGGTCATTGCTGATACAGGAATTTGGACAGCAAAGAAACATTATATTCTGAACGTTCACGATTCTGAGGGTGTTCGATATGAAGAACCAAAATTAAAGATTGTGGGTATTGAAGCAATTAAAAGTTCAACACCAGAAGCATGTAGACAATCACTTAGAGAGATTTTCAATATTATTATTTCAGGCACAGAAGATGATGTTATTGGTTATATTGAAAAGTTTAAAGAGAAGTTTTTTGGTTTGAATATGGAAGCTGTAGCATTTCCAAGATCTGTTAATGGATTAAAAAAATATAAAGATTCAGCAACAATTTATAAAAAATCAACTCCAATTCATGTTAAGGGAAGTTTAATTTATAATCACATGTTAAGGACTAAAAAATTAACCAGAAGATATCCTGTTATACAAGAGGGAGAAAAGGTTAAGTTTACTTATCTCAAAGATCCAAATCCAGCAGGTGATAAAGTAATTTCTGTATTAAATAGTTTACCGAAAGAATTTGAATTAGAGAAATATATAGATTATGATACCCAATTTGAGAAAGCATTTATCGAACCATTAAAAGGTGTATTAGATGTAATTGGGTGGGAAACAGAGAGAAAGTCAAGTCTTGACAATTTTTTTATATAGTGTATAATAGGGGGTATACATGGCAGGAAGTGTAATGGTAAGATATGCAAAGAAGACTACAAAACAATTAAGAAAAGAAAATTCAGGGTCACATGCTCAAATGTCAAAACAATTAAATTATTCAATAGATATAGATCCAGATTCAATTAGTTATATGACTTTTGAAACTCAATCAGAAGCAAAGGCTTTTGCACAAAGAATGCAAGAAGATGGAAACCATATAATTGAGATAAAAGATGATTACAGATGATTTTGGTGGTTGGCTCACAGAAGATTTGCTACTTTTATTATCAGATTTAAAATTTCAAAGAGATCGTGTGGAAACATATTCTGAACGAGTAGATATAAATCAAGAAATTAGAGCAGTTAAAACAGAACTTAGATTAAGGAAAGATAATGAGTGATTATTTAGATAATTTAGTAAAAGTGACAGGTAATGAATTCGCAACAAAAGTTTCAGATGGGGTTGAAGCTGGTGATGTTACTGGTCATGTAGATACAGGAAGTTATATTTTAAATGCATTAGTTTCAGGAGACATTTATGGAGGAATCCCATCAAACAAAATTACAGCTCTGGCAGGAGAAACTGCAACGGGTAAAACATTTTTCGCTCTTGGTATGGTCAAACAGTTTCTTTCAGATAATCCTAGCGGCGGCGTTTTGTATTTTGAGTCTGAGTCTGCACTCACTAAAGACATGATTGAGAGTAGGGGAATCGATTCAAAACGAATGATAATTCTCCCCGTAACTACTATACAAGAATTTACTCACCAAGCAGTTAAAATAGTAGAAAATCATACAGAAGATAAACCGATAATGATGTGTCTCGATTCACTTGGAATGTTATCAACAACAAAAGAAGTTGGTGATATTACAGAAGGTAAGGAGACTAAAGATATGACACGGGCACAACTTGTTAAAGGGTGTTTCAGGGTCTTGACATTGAAATTAGGTAAAGCAGGAATTCCATTATTAGTAACCAATCATACATACAAACAAGTTGGAACTATGTTTCCACAAGATGTGATGGGTGGTGGTAGTGGACTACAGTATGCAGCATCTACAATTATTTTCCTTTCCAAGAGAAAAGAAAAAGAGGGCACAGATGTTGTTGGTAATGTAATACATTGTAAGAATTTTAAATCTAGATTAACGAAAGAAAATAAAAAGGTAGATGTTCTCTTGAGGTATGATCAAGGTTTGAATAGATATTATGGGTTACTTGAATTAGCAGAAGAAGCGGGGATTTTTAAAAAGGTTTCTACAAGATATGAGATGCCGGATGGTGGTAAAATTTTTGGAAAGGCAATACTGAATGAGCCTGAAAAATATTTTACAAAGGAAATTCTTGATAAATTAAATGATTATGCAAAAACAGTATTTCTCTATGGTGGAAAAAGTGAAGAAAGAAACGAAACTGAGGATGAGACAGTCCCAGTCAACGAAACCAACTAAAGATCCTTTTTTTAAAGGTACTAACGAAACTGATACAGATTTAAGGACAGTATTAAATGATCCTTATTTTGAAACAGGTGGGGCACTTTATAAAGAATGTACTAATCCAAATGATCCGAATGATAAATCTTTGTGTATAGTAGTACAAGACGCATCACCATTTGATGGAGCAGTGATTAGATACACTTCATTTAAATTGGTAGAACAAGAACTAGGTGGAAATGATATTGCATGTCAATATGAATATGATATTGAAGTGCCGCCACATGATTTGGGATATGAAATTACCGATAAGGATGGTCAAGAATTTGAAAAACGATTAGGGGAATGGGTTATAGAAATCTTACAACGACAAATGGAAAAACATGCAGCAGAGGATAGAAACAATAATACTTAAAAATCTAATTCATAATGAAGAATATTCTAGGAAAGTTATACCCTTTCTTAATAAAGAATATTTTATGGAACATACAGATAAAATATTATATACAGAAATTAATAAATTTATTGAGAAATATAATAATTTACCTACTAAAGAAGCATTAGTAATTGAATTAGATTCTTCATCATTGAAGGAAGAAGAATTTTCTAATGTAACAGAATTATTAACTTATATAGAGGGTCAAGAAGATGAGAAATCGGACTTGGTATGGTTGTTGGAGACAACAGAAAAGTTTTGCCAAGACAAAGCAATCTACAACGCCGTTGTCAACTCAATTAAAATATTGGATGAACCCGAAAAATCTAACGCTGACAAAGGTGCTATTCCTGAGTTGCTTACCGATGCTCTTTCTGTTAGTTTTGATCCTCATGTCGGCCATGACTATCTTTTGGATTCTGATGATCGTTATGATTTTTATCACAAGGTTGAAAAAAAGATTCCTTTTGATCTTGACTACTTCAACAAGATAACTCAAGGTGGACTCTCTTCTAAAACTTTAAATGTAGCTCTTGCCGGAACAGGTGTTGGTAAATCATTATTTATGTGTCATGTAGCAGCTAATGCATTATCTCAAGGTAATAATGTTTTGTATATTACATTGGAGATGGCAGAAGAACGTATAGCAGAACGTATTGATGCAAATTTAATGAACATTAGATTAGATGATTTGATTAGTTTACCCAAAAAAATGTATGAGAAGAAAATTAATGATCTCAAGAATACAGTTAAAGGTAGATTAATCGTTAAAGAATATCCTACTGCTGCAGCGAATACAAATCATTTTAGGGCATTATTGAATGAATTAAATCTTAAGAGAAATTTTAAAGCTGATATGATTCTAGTCGATTATATCAATATATGTTCTTCTTCACGAATTAGACCAGGACAATATGTAAATTCTTATAGTTATGTGAAATCTATTGCCGAAGAACTTAGGGGATTGGCAGTAGAGTTTGATGTTCCAATTTTATCGGCCACTCAAACCAATAGACAAGGATTTCAAAATACAGATGTGGGTCTTGAAGATACAAGTGAAAGTTTCGGACTTCCTGCAACAGCAGATTTTATGTTTGCGATTATTAGTAATGAAAACTTGGAAGAAGCGGGACAAATATTAATCAAACAGTTAAAAAATCGATATAGTGATCCTACCACAAATAAGAAATTTTTAGTGGGAGTAGATAGAGCAAAGATGAGACTTTCCGATTTAGGGGAAGAATCACAAAAGGGATTAGTTGATACTGGAGGAAAAGAAGAAAAAGAAGATGTTCCACTATTTGATGCATCTACTGGTGGTAGGATGAAGAGTAAAAAAGATTTTGGGGAGTTTAAATTTTGAGTGATGATAATATAGTAGATTTAGATGAATATAGAAAGGAAAAACATAAGGTAGACGCAAAACCTATTTCCAACCTCAAGACATTTGTGCCAGATCAATACTACATTTACCCTGACATGGGGATAATGATCCACGTATTGTTTATTACAGATCAAAGTATACATTTCGGAGAAGCAGTTTATATAATGGAAGACCAATATGGGAATTTCTTTGCAGATATTGTCGAAGAAGAGACTTGTGAAGGTTGGCATTTACTACATAAAGATGTTTTTCTAAAAGCTGTTGAAAATAATAGACCCCCAGATCCCCCAGAGCCACAAGTTGGATGACTTGTTATTATAAATATATCAGTAAAGTGTATTTTAATGCTAGGAGAAAATGAAACGTTTTAAACAAATTACTGCAGATTTATATGATGCCTCTAAATCAGAGAAACTTGCTCATGATTTAGCACTTATTACCGAAAAGGGTGAAGATATATGTGCAGTAGACATAACTCAGTTAAGGTCTAAAGTTTTACGTGACAGACACGCAAAAATGTGTAAGCCTGAGCCAAAACATTGGAGTAATACAAAGAAAAAACTTAAAGATACACCTATACAACGAGCAGCAAAACGTGCCGGAATGCAAACAAAAGCACGAAAAGGATTATATAATCAAAAACAACATGATTTTAAAGATTTTTTAATAGAAGATATTCTCAATGAAGGCCGGAAAGAAATCCAAGCTCAAATAATCTCCGCTGGGAAAGCCGCAGGATTAGAAAAACATTCTAATCTCGCAAGAGTTTACAATCCTAAAGGAATGAAAAATGGTGATTTTGTTAAACTGATTAAACAAACATTTGAAGTGGATGATGTTGTAGTTCTTGCTCCCAAAGATCAAGGTAATCCTAGTTCTTCATTTTATACTTTCCTATGGAACGAAAATCAAATAACTCTTGCAGGAGCAGTTAAAGGTAGAGGTAGTAGACAAACAGAAGAACAAGAAATATCTTGGCTTTTAGTATTAAGTGGTTATCATCAAGGTTATGGTGAATTAGTAGATGATGAATTTTTAGAAAAATTGTCGGGTGAAGCAAAAGTATATTCAAAAATCACTAATTCAAAGGGAAAATTCTTAGGAGAAAGTGACGCACAAGGTTTAGTTTTTTGGTTATCTAATAATAATGATTGGTTACAATCTCATAGAAAACAGGCAAATAAGTTCATTAAAAGTGTTTCATCAGCACCATTAAGATATGTTAAAGATTATTCTAAACTTGATATAGTTCAACATGCAAAAGCACTTTTTCCGAAAGCTGTCCCTGGACAAATATTTGATAAAGATAAATGGAATCCAGCAGATGTTTGGCTCTATTATGAAGATTTAACAGAACAAGCAAGTTTAGCAGACTTAAATAACTATCTCTTAGCTTCTATAGAAGGTGGTAAAGGTATCATAGGTATATCTTTAAAATTAGGTGGAGGTAACGTAAATACAATAAATGCCAGAAAACGTCCAGTTTATGTTGTTGATGATTTTGATATGAAATTTGGTGATTTATTTGCCCAAAATGTTAATACAGAATATGGTGGAATGGGAATGGAAGGCTATTCTGTTATGTATAGACTGTTTAGCCCAAAAATTGGAGAACTTATTAGGGGAGAAGCACAACAGAAAGCGGCTCTAGCGGCACAAGGGAAAGTTTATTTAAAATATATTGATCATTTAACGGGAGGGGCGCAAGCATCAAAAGCTGTTGCAGGTGTAGCAAAGAAAATTGTAGAGAAAGATAAAAAAACAGGAGTTTATAAATTTACAACAGATGGTGCAAGGACATTTAATAAAGTCAAGAGAGCATGGCCACTTGTAAGAGATAATAATATAATTGAGTGGGCATCAACTGCAAATCCTGCCAATTATGATAGACTTGTAGATTCTAAAACATTTTTAGAATATGTTAATGAATATGCAATAAAAAAGAAGTTGAGAGAAAGTGAAATGCAAGTAAGAGTTATGGCACGATTTCAAACTATTATGTTAGGAGCGGTGTTTTCTTCTATAAAACGAAAAAGTGTAGACAAATTACATGAAATTGTATTAGGTATGTTACTATTTGCTAAATCAGAATCAGTTTGGTCTGCACCACACATGAAGGCACAATAATGTTCGCATTTGCTTCATTTTTAACTGAACAAAAGAATCTCCACATGGAACACCTTGAAGATGAGGTGTTAAATGGTGGAGTAGAAGGAACTAGGGGAGCAATAAATTTCCTTCAAGGATTGAGGGATATGTTAGCAGGAAGTTCAGCTTCTTCTGTAGATGTTACAGTAAAATGGGATGGAGCACCCGCAGTGTTTGCAGGAATTAATCCTGAGAATGATCAATTCTTTGTAGGAACAAAAGGTGTATTCGCTAAGAATGCAAAGATAAATTATACTGATACAGATATAGATAATAATCATAGTGGTGGACTAGCATCAAAACTAAAAGTAGCATTGAAAGAGTTATCCAAAGTAAACATAAGTGGTGTTTTACAGGGTGACATGATGTATACACATGAAGATTTACAAAGAGAAACGATTGATGGTGAACCTTATATTACATTTCAACCAAATACTATTGTTTATGCAATACCAGTGAATTCAAAGTTGGCGGCGAAAATCCTGTCCTCTAATATGGGAATCGTATGGCATACCACGTATAGTGGTGATACGATGGAGGACATGACCGCCTCCTTTGGTGTTAGTTCGGGGGCGTTTAGTGAAAGTAGTTCAGTATGGCAAGCAGATGCATCATTCAAAGATCATTCTGGAAGTGCCACTATGACAAGTAAAGAGACTGGTGATGTTACTAAAATATTAAGTCAAGCTGGTAAACTGTTTAGAGAAATAGACTCTAATACTCTGGCTATGGTAGCGGGAGATCCTACACCAAAAGAATTGATAAAGACGTATAACAATAAAATGGTGAGAGAAGGACAGAAGATTTCAAATCCTAAAAGACATACTGCAGGAGTGATTAAATTTGTATATGATAAGTTGAAAGCAGATGTAGATAAGGTAAAAAGAGAAAATACGAAAAAAGAGAAACAACGTAAGATGGATTTATATGTTGACTTTTTCAGAAAACATTCTTCAGATTTAGTCAAGATATTTGCATTACAAAATTTACTTATTGATGCAAAATTAATAATTCTTAGAAAATTAGAACAAGTTAAATCTATCAAAACGTTAATGAAAACATCTACAGGATTTAAAGTTACTTCTCCAGAGGGGTTCGTTGCTATAGACAAACTCAAAGGTGGTGCAGTTAAGTTAGTAGATCGAATGGAATTTTCAATGCAAAACTTCAACGCAGCAAAGAATTGGGATAAATGAAAACATTTTCAAAGTATCTAGAAGAAAATTCCAAGTATATTGTTTCCAAGAACCCAAGCGACAAGAAATGGTATGTAATGGGTCATGTGGGAAGAAACAAATGGATGCCGGTTTCTAGTGGATTTAAAAACAAAGCCCAAGCTCAGAAGTGGGCAAAGAGTCAAGATAAGGTGGATGACGCGGCTCGCGGAGAAATAGGTGGTGTATAAGATGAAAAAAGTTATAATACCACATATAGACCACGGTGTTGATATTATTGGTGATGAATGGGAAGATGAAGAAGATGAATCTGAGATGTATGAACAACGAGAAGATCCAGATCATCCATACTGTACAAATTGGCCAGTAAATAAAAAAAAGGAAAAACATGGAAACATTTAAAGAATTTTTTGGTAAAAAGGCTGTAATCGATAAAGATCAAGAAGAATTAGAAAAACTTGGTTTGAAAGCTGCTGGTAGAGGTGGTTGGTCTAAAAAAGAACAAGATCGATATAATGATCTTTGGATGAAGATGCACAAAAAGGGTCAAACTCCATTAATGACACCACCAAGTGTATATGATGATGATTCGTGGGGAACTAAAACTACAAAACTTCATAAGAAGTTAAGATTAACTAAAAAAGATCATTCAAGTGTATTAGCATGAGTACAGCTGTATTTGCTTTTGGGAGATTTAATCCTCCTACTATCGGACATGAAAAGTTGATAAACGCAGTAATTGCTACTAATCAACGTGAGGGTGGAACTGCCTACATTTATGGAAGTCATTCACAAGATAGTAGAAAAAATCCCCTTTCACATTCAGAAAAAATGGGATATTTACAAAAAATGTTCCCACGAATTAAAAAGTCGATACAAACTAAAGCAAAAGAACGAAATGTACTACAAATCGCACATACATTAAATGAAAAATATGATAAATTAATATTAGTAGTGGGTAGTGATAGAGTCGATGACTTTACCTCTTTACTAAATAGTTACAATGGGATAAAGTCTAAACATGGATTTTATGAATATAAAGAAATAAAAGTATATAGTGCAGGTGAAAGAGACCCAGATGCAGATGGTGCTTCTGGAATGTCAGCATCTAAGATGAGATCAGCCGCAACAAAGGGTGATTTTGAGTCGTTTATATCAGGCGCATCAAGTGAATTAACTATAAAAGAAAAGAGAAATCTAATGAATGATGTACGAAAAGGATTGAAATTAGATTCATTACGTGAAGCAATGAAACGCCGAAGAGGTTATGAGAAACCTGTTATAGTTGAACATAAAGATAATATTGAAACAAAAGAACTATCTTGGCAAGGTTATGATACTGTAAATTTATCTACTTGTGTAGAGGCGTTTGAATTATTTGATGAAATAGTTAATAGTGTCGGTGATGGAACGTTTACTGCCCCAGAAAAGGGGTATCTTAAAGAAGCACTAATGTTGACAGATAAATGTCTTTGTATTTCACAAGTACCAGAAGAAGAAATAACAGAAGAAGATGAAGTGAATTACATAAAAAGTTCAGAGAAAGCAATAAAACTTTTGGAGACTGTTAAAAAACGAACAGGCATACCATTTGAATATTCGTTTTTGAATGATCTTCAAGTAAAAGTTGCACCTAATGCACAACCACGAAAAACATTTACACAATTTTCAGGAGAAATGTATGGCCTCTGATAGCCTATTAACAGTAATTCAAGGACTAGTCAAGAGAGATGGTCGAATTGCAAAAGAAGACGCCAAGAAAGCTAAAGAAGCAGTAAAGGCGCAAAAAGAACAAGAAGATGAAGAAGATGAGGATGAAGAACCAGTAGGAGAACCTGCTGATAATCAACCGCCTGCAGATGAGCCACCACCTGAAGAGGGTGAAGATGAAGAAGGTGAAGAAGAGGACGAAGAAGAGGGTGATTATGATAATAAAGTTTCTGGACCCGATCCTGCATTAGTTCAACAAGTTTCCCAAATAGTTATGCAACAAATACAAGATATGTTGCAGGCAGCAGACGATGCTCAAAAAGATAGAACAAAAGACGATATTAAACTTTCTGGTAAGAAAGAAAAAATAGATACTAAACCCAAAATGGAACAAATAGTAACAAGGAGAGAAAGAATGAATTTCCAAGAAGCAATCCGTTTGGCCGTCACGGACACACATCTAGAAGAAGGTTATGAATCTGTTGTCCTTGATATTCTAGAAGATGAAGGTATAGATGGCCCTTTAGGTTATGAACCATTTTTTGAAAAAGGTAAATTATATGTAGAAAAAGGTTCAGAAAAGAAAGCCGCAAAGGTACTTAAAAACTCTAAAGATATTCGAAAAGTTCCTAAAATTGTAGGAGAAGAATTATCAGAAGAAGAGTATCTTCAAATGGAATCAGTAGCCGTTGATGGTAGACTAAAAGGATTTAGAGAAGCCCTTAAACGTTTAACTTATGAAAAAATTAAAGCAATGAAGGCTAAAGAAGAAGTCAAAAAAGAACATTTGAATGCAGGTCTTGGAAAAGAAGGTGTTGAAAAAGATACTAAAGGTGATGGAGATGAATATCAAAAGTTCTTCAAAGCAGCACTCAAGAAGTTTGGGGTAGATGAGCCTGATCAACTAGAAGGTGATAAGAAAAAAGAATTCTTTGATTATGTTGATAAAAATTGGAAGGCCGATAATGAAAAGCCTGAGCCAGAAGATAAAAAAGAAGAAGTTGATATCGAAGAAATGAGAAATATTCTTCAAAATATGGATATTGATCAACTAACTGATGATATCATTGAGAAAGCCACAAAACTTGTCCAAAAGGCAAAAAAATGAAGAGATTTGGAGAGTACATCTCAAACCAAGATGAAAAAGTAGCTCCATCAATAGAAAAGACAGTAGAAAAGAAATCTATTGATGAAGCTGCTTCTCTTGGAGATTTATTAATTGGTTTAGCTGCTGCGGGTGGAGCCGCGGGTTTTAAAGCTGCTTGGAATAAATGGGCTCCAACTAAGGGAGCAAGGGCAAAGAGAAAAGAAAAAGCCGATGATAAAGAGGAACGAAGACAAGAAAAAATTGCAAAGGCAAAGAAGAAGGGGAACGAAAAGAAGTTAAAAAAATTAATGTCTCCTGATGAATATAAGAAATATGGTGATGAAAAAACACAAAAGAAAAAAGATGATCAAAAAGCCAAGTTAGATAAAAAGGGTGAAAAAGAAAGAGGTGGAATTGAAGATCCTAAAGATGCTGAAGCATATTTCAAAAAACATGGTGAGGCGCCAAGAGGATGGAGAAACGCCGCTGCAGATGGTGAAGCTCCAGAGTTGATGACAAGAGCCGATTATGCAAAAGAATTAAAACGGCGAAGGAAAATTAACACAAAACAAGAACCAGACAAGAAACCTGAACCAAAAGATAATACTAATGATTCATTTAAACCGGAGGGGGATATGGCTCTAAAAGAAAGTCCAGAACTTCAAGCAATTATGTCTTTAGATGATGAAGGAATAAAAGCCGATATCAATCGTAAAGGTCAAGTGGTTGTTAAGAAAAAAGATTTAAAGAAAGCCGAAAAGAAACTGAAAAAAGAATTTGGTGGTAAATTCAAATCATTATTACCAAAACTTGTAGGTGAAGAAGTTCTAGAAGATGGAACTGATGCAATGATAAATCAATATAAAAAAGATACTCCAGGACAGAGAACTGCATGGGAAGTAGTATCTAAAGCTCGTGCAAAAATAATTGAAGCGGTTGACGCCGAGGCAGCAAGAGAATTATACTTATTCATGCAAAATGAAAGATCTTTAATGAGACAAAAAGACTCTATCATTAAGAATATTTCAAATAAAATGAAGAGTGGTAAATATGATCATAAACAAGCACCTAAACTATGGATGTATTGGGTAGATAATGGCGCAAAAGAATATGATAAATTGTACAGCTCTCCAGGCGTGAAAACTTTTGATAAAGATACAAAGATGTCGGTGGCTATTCAGCTAGGTGATGAATATAAAGCCGAAATCGAATTAGGAAATTACAGTTAAGGAATCTAATGGAAAAAAATGATAATTACTTTGATAATAAATCAGAGGCCGAGAAGTTAAGAAATGTTGCATCTATGGTCAATGATATTGTAAATACTAAACCTGATGATTCACTTGAAGTAAAAGAGTCAGATACCGAAACTAAAGAAGAATTGCCTGAAGTAGATCCTGTAGTAGATTTAGTAGGTAAAGCAATATCTACACATAATCCAAATAGAGGAGCATTCTTTCAAGGGGTACAAAAACAAGGAACAACGAAATGACACAGTATAATTATGAATTAGATCTCGTTAATGAGCGTCTAAAACAGATTGATGACATCATGGAAAAGTTTTCGGGGTTTCCTGAAGTTAAACAAAAATTACAAGGTGCGAGAGACGCATTAGTAGAAAGCGAAGAAGAAATTATGACATATTATGATCTTACAAGTTTAGAGAAGTAAATAAGTCATAAATATTATAATAACAACTCAATTTAATAGGAGAAAAACATGCCTTTATGGGGAACAGCTCATGCATCGGCAACAAACAAACCCAAGTTTTTGCCAACTGATGAGGATTCAGATTATGCCAGAGCAGACAGCTATGCAACACAAGCTGGATGGGTAATGCAACCAGGACACGTTTCATCTGGAAATGACAATACAGCTGCAGATCCGGAAGTTTTAGTTGCAAGTGGTGGTCTTGCAGGAGCAGACGCGACTAGTGGTCTTAGAGCACCAACTATTACATCAATGAGATTTGTCAAAGGAACAACTGCTACTACAGATTTAACTGCCGCTGATTCAACAGCAAGAGTTCGTGTTGAAATCACATGGGATGAGGAAGTAACTGTTGCAGGTACACCACAAGTTGTAGTTGCTAATAGTAACGCCTCAGGTGGTGGATTTGGTAACTATACACTTAGTTATATTGCATCTGGTTCAACTGCAAATAGAAAACTATTTGAAGCAACAAGTCAAAGTTTGGGTAATACTGATGTTCTGACATTAGGTGGATCAAACATTACACTTAATGGTGGAACAATTTCTGATACAGTAGTAGGTGGAACAACTCTTGCTGCATCATTAGTACTTTCCGGTCTTTCAGCAGTTGCAGTAACAATTGCATCATAATAATTAATGTTTGGAGTTAAAATGGCAAAAAGTTTATTAAAGAAGGCTAAGAAAGCCTCTAAAAGTGTGAAGAAGGAAGTTAAAAAGGAAGTACACAAACTTACTAATAAGCCCTCTTCTGCCAGAGATCATATAGAATCCCTTTCAAAACAACGCAGAGATGCGGCAGTTATATGGGGGATGATTCAAAATGGAAACCATAGTGATTCAGAGATCAAAAAAATGGTTGAAGAAAAAGGTTTTCATACACTATTAGGTGAATTGTAGTCTAATAGTTTTTTTACAGAGTTACGTCTAGAGCATTCCCTTCCGCAAGAATGTGGAGCTCTAGCGTAATGTCTTTAACGGTGGCGAGTCCCGTCACATAGCCGTAGGAGAAAAAATGGCTGATAAGAAAATTACCGCACTTAATGCTTCAACCGCATTAAGTACTGATGATCTTTTACACGTAGTTGATGATCCAAGTGGATCACCTACTAACAAGAAGATCACCGCCGCGAATGTGTTCAACAAGATCCCAACATGGATCGCATTTGCTGGAACACCTCAAGCACTTTCCGGTGCTGGAGCCGCAAATCTCACCACAGCAATTACTAACTGTACCTCTACTGGTGCAGCACAAGTAGTTAGCCTTGCTGACTCAACACAAGCAGGTCAAGTTAAAATCATCACACATACTGTTGATGGTGGAGATGTGAGAGTTACACCAACTACTTTAGATGGTGGAACTTATGCAACTCTTGATGCTGTTGGTGATACTGTTGTTCTACTTTGGAACGATAGTGCATGGCAGATTATCGGTGGAAATGGTTACGCAGTAACTTAATCCATAGTTTTTTAATGTGGAGTAGGTCGAAAGACCTACTCTTTTTGATGATAGGTTTATTATGGCAAAAGAAATGACAATTAGTATTACAGAATTAAAAGCAGAAAAAGCAAAACTTGAAGGAGATCGTGCAGTTCTAGGTGAAAGAGTTGTAGCACTTAATGCAGAACGAGATAAATCTCAACAACAATTAATAATGATTGCAGGAGCAATTCAAGCAATCAATCAACTTATTGAGAGACATGATCCAGAAGTAGTCGAGCTTGGTAGTGATTTATCAGATGAAAACCACGGACCTGGCCCCGATGAAGAAAAATGATATTTGATGATCTAAATGATGATAATTTCCTCATGTATGCCATGAAGGAATATAATGATGTACAATGTACAGATATTGAAGAATTTTATGATGACTTAAAGAAAATTAAGTATATCAAGAGACTCTTTAATATTTACAAAAATAATGGTCAATTAAAGGAACGATTAATTCTTAATCACCTTATAGTATTTTACAATGTTTTTTCAGTACAGGCAGGCACACGAATATTGTTTTATAAGATTGAAAAAGACTTTTGGCCAATGTTAAAAACATTCTTAATTTTCTTGGATCGAATGCCTGAAAAGATAGATTCGATTAGGGGTGAAACAATACTAACATCCAATATTAAACTGGACGATGGTATTGTTACTCGATTAAGATCAATAAAGGTTTAAATGGGCGTAATCACTGGAGCAGCAAATTTATATTTTATCTATAAATTTATAAGGATTCTTACTACTCCTTTTAATAAGACTGATGCGTTTAAATTGGGAATTGTAGATGAAAATGGTAAAATTCTCAAGAAAAAGGCAAAATTAAAAACTGATGAAGAAAAAGATGCCTATACCATGATGCATCGATTGGTATGGAAACTAAAACGATTAATGGAGAAAATTCCATTTGGTAAATCACGTTTAGCATCTTACGCCGCCGCTCTTTGGTTGATTAAAGAAAACAAAGAAGATAATATTTCAGAAGAAGAATTACAAGAATCATTTTTGTCCTTCTTAGAAACTGATTGGGAAAATGATGCACTCATTCTCAAAGAAAACTACGAAGGTGATTTAGATAAAAAAACATTTGAAGATTTAAAAGAAGGTCATAAGAAGGTAAAATTACCACCACACCTCGCAAAATTCTTTGACAAAAAAGGTAATCTAAAAAAGGATGCAGCAGATCGTGTCCAAAAAGGTAGAGCACAAAGAGGTGTAAAAATAACAGATAGAACTCCCGATTGGATGTTTGAAATAGCACCGCCTGGTTGGGAAGGTACTGTTAAAGCAATGAAAAAGAAAAAAGGAATAGATAATCCTTATGCACTCGCATGGCATATGCATAATAAAGGAATGAAACCACACATACCAGAAGAATTGGGAGGAATAATGGGTCAAGCTTTTCAAACCTATCTTGATGAAAAACGAAAATCTTTAAAAAATACAAAAGATGTTGGAATGGAATGTCAAGAATGTGGTAAAAAATTTAGAGCCAAATTATCTACATTAGAATATGGTAAAACTAAATGTCCAAAATGTAAGAGTACAGATCTAGATTTTCAATTTGGTGAGCAAGTAGTAGAGGGGTGGAAAATAGTAGAACATAAGGGTACTAAACCCCATAAACATCCACATGAAGATGATGAAGAAATGGATGAAAAGAAAATAATGAAATTAAAAATTAAACCAAAGAAGATTAAAAAGATGAAGGACTTGAGACTTTATGCCCCCTCTAAGAAGAAAAGTAGTTCACCTTCTTCATCTCCCCACACTCCAGCGTATGGTATATCAAGAAAAGGTGGATTTGGTGCTGGTAAAGGATATGGCACAACTTTCTCAGGAAAAACACGTTCACCTATTATGTTTGGTGAAGAAGAAATTAATGAAAAGGAAGTAGCAGTACAACCAACAGTAGATAATCTTAAACAGATTGTAAAGGACAAACAGAATGCAGTGTTCATGTTTAAGGATGGTAAAGCAAGAGTTGATCTTTTCTCTGCATCTGCTTTAATGGGAGTATATAATGCATTAAAACCCGCCACAAGAAAGAAGTTTGAAACAATGATTAAGACCAAAGGTGGTTTTATGAAATCGGCAGAATTTGCATTCAAGATGGCGAAAGAAGAAGTAGATCCTCACGCAAAAGTAATGGCGAAAAAAGGAGATAGTCCAGAAAAGATTAAAGACATGCATCCAGAAATTACGGATGATGAACTAGAAAAACTGTTTAAAGAGGAATTTAATATTAAACCTGAAATACCAAAATTTAGTCAATTCTTAAAAGAAGGACGACCATCATTAGATCCCGATTATGTACCTTCGGCCACTTTAACTGATAAAATGAGAGCAAAGCTATTATCTACACAGAAAAAGCTTTATTCATCAAAAGACATCGAATCAATGGCCCGGAAGTATAAACAAAAACTTGTCGGAGATCCTGTTGGTGGAAAATCATGGGGAGGAGATTGGGAAATCGTATTAAGAAATGGTGTAAGTTTATCGTATGAATACGGTCCAAATTCTACTTATATTAAAGGGTGGAAGTTTGATAGAAAAGCAATACAGAAGTATATTGGTAAATATGCAAATGAGCATGAAACTCCAAGAGACTATGCACCAATGGGAGGAAAAGTTCTAGTCGGTGGTCTTGAAGCGGCTTTTGAAGTAATTTCTGAGGCAGCAGGGTTTCATAATTATCCAAAAAGAAATAAAGTGGGTGATGAAATAGAAAAACTTGCAAGTAAAGGTGGAGCGGAAGCAGATAAACTTTTCGTAATAGCTACTGCATTACAGAAAGGTAGAATTCCAAATAAATTTATTAAAGAACTTAGCCCTAAGAGGAAAAAAGAAGTTCATGCTATTATGAAAGATTTTAAATGGAAAATATTACCAGAAGAAGATGAACTTAATGAACGGAAATATAACTGGGCCGTTATTGATACCGCAGATAAAAATAGAGTTCAAGCACTCACAAGTGATGAGAAAGGAGCCCGTGATTCTGTCAAATCTTCTACTATTTCAAAACATGATTATCATTATGGGAAAGATCCTAAAACTCTGAAGGTTGTTAAACTTAAAAAGGCACATAAAGATAATGACATTGGAGATCCATTAAAAGAAGAAGCACCCGCAAATAGTGTAGCAGGTGGAAACGTTAATTTAGATCCCTTTAAGAAGAAAAGGAAAAACGCAAAAGTAGAAACAGAATCTTTTGCAGGACAAAAGGTATTCGTAGTTACTCCAGATGTATATTATCAATCACGATTGGGAAAATCTAGATATTTGAGATATGAAAAATTCGTTGGAAACGATAAATTAGGAGAAGCAATCCGTCAATACGGAAGAGAAAATCCTAAAGCAGCAATTATTTTAAAGAATTCAGTAAACGGAGCTATGTTATATTTAAAATATGGAAAGAAATAGGAAATAAAATATGGCAGAAGGGAAGGAGCTCCAAGATGTTAAGCTCGAAGTCGGTCTGTTAAAAAATGAGGTCGAAGCCAGAGGAAAACAAACAGAGGTTCTTCTTTCTAAACTTGATCTCACCACAGACAAACTTCAACAGCTTACAGTACAAATAATAAAGTTAAATACTCGACAGGAAGATCATCTCAAACATGATACTACTGTGCGTGATGAACTAAAAATTCTTCATACAAGAATTGGTGATCTTCATGATAAGCAATTATCTGCACAGAAAGAAATAGAACACAGACTTGATCGTTTAGATCAATATAAATCAAAACTTATGGGTATGATTGTTGTAGTGGGAGGTGCACTTGGTGTAACTGTTACACTTGCACTACATTTTCTATAAAGAAAGGTAATATGAAAACTTTTAAAGAATTAACAGATGAATTAATTTCACGTTGGAGTGAGGCCGTAAAGAGAAAGGTAGTATTCAGAGGTGGAAAACGACAGGTGAAAAAAGTTACCGATAAAGCGGGATTTAAAATGGTAGGTGGTAAAGAAGTTAAAATGGATGCTAAAGAAAAAATGAAACGTAAAAAGGGTGCCAAAATTGCTGCAAGAAAAGCAAAAAGTAAAAAAGGAGTAGCAGCAAAGAAGCGTCTTAAGTCATTGAAAAAAGGTGGACATATAAAATGAAAACGTATTCAAGGTTTAAAGAAGGTTCATTAGACGACAAACTTGATAAGTACGTTAGTAACGAAATCAAGAAAAGGAAACTCGCAAGATTTCCTGTGAATGCTACTGATGACTACCAAATGAAAAAGAAGAAACCTGCGTTTACTTTTCCATCACCAACAGGCGAAATGATAATTAAAGTGTGGTTAAGACCTATGGCAAAACCCGCAAAGAGCCATACAAAAGCATTTAATTACGAATTGGATGATAAGTAATGTTAACCCTAAAAGAATATGCTGTATACAGTACTTCAGATTATGTATTCACATGGGATGATCACATACCGATATCTGGTCCTATGTTAAAAAGAATCTGGCCAAATTCAATTCGTGCCACAGTCTTTCATGCTACTGATTTAAAAGGACTTCATTCATTGATAAGAATGGAAGGAAGTAAAAAAACTATTTCTGCATTTTTCTCAATGATGGGAAAATATATGGGAACTGGTGTAGCTACAGGAGGGGGTATCGTTGCAGAGTTAGAAGCCGATGTTCTTGTATCTGCAAGAGATGATATAATGAGTAAAGTAGATAAAACGGGTAGAAGATGGGTTACATTAGATTTCTTTTCATCTGCCGCAAGAAACTACTTAGGTCGTGACCGATTCGCTATGGTAGAAAAAGAGTTTTTATCATTAAAACAATACTTAGTTTCTAAACATGTAGATAAAAATCTTTATAATCAAAATATGTGGAAAGATGTCTGGAAAGAAATGAAAGATTATCTAAAATATGATGGTAGAAAAATAGCTGCGGTGATAAAAGATTATTT
>VTLG01011040.1_pt1 | contig 42992 bp, 74 predicted proteins | sample 4694571 | NCBI WGS metagenome assembly VTLG01 (sample SAMN12604809, study PRJNA352737) | marine metagenome | biome: ENVO:00000447; feature: ENVO:00000209|ENVO:00000569|ENVO:01000036; material: ENVO:00002151; isolation source: viral sequences binned using virsorter ...
CTTGCATTTGGAACAGTTGGCGCAAGTAAAACAGTAGCGTCATAAGATATAAATAATAGTAGAGGGGGATTTCTCCCTCTACATTTGATCCATGTATTTGCATGGAGTAACATTCCCCGAATACATAAGGGGTTAACAAAATGAGGATAAACAAATGGCTGATAAAAAAATAACTGCCCTAACAGACTTAGGAACAGGTATTGCTGCTGAGGATCTACTTCATGTAGTAGATGACCCATCAGGAACTCCTGTAAACAAGAAGATTTCAATATCTTCAATGTTCAATAACTTTCCAACATGGCTTGCTTTTGATTCCGCAGCACAAGCAGTTACATCTGCTACAGCTGTAAATGTAACAACACCTGTAACAACAGTTGCTACTTCTGGTGCGATTGCATTAACATTAGCAAATGGCTCTAGAGGACAAATCAAAATTATTACAATGATTACTGATGGCGGTGACGCTACTCTAACACCAACAACTTTAAATGGATATACAACTATCACATTTAATACTGATGGTGACGCTTGTATTCTGATATACACAGACGATACAAACGGTTGGAGTGTAATTGGTAATAACGGTTGCACATTAGCATAAATGAATTGATAGGGGGAGAGTAATCTCCCCTTACTTTATTAAGGAGTAATTATGACTATATCAAAAGAAACAATTGAAAAAAGAAAAGAAGATTTGAAAACTGAATTTACTACATTGAAAGATAGAATTTCAATGGGTGAAAAAGAAATTGAAACTATGAAAAAGAACTTGGATGCTTTGGCAGGCGCTGTTCAACAATGTGACTTATTTTTAAAAGAGTTTGAAGATAAGACACCAAAAATAAAAGAAGCAATGCCAGCTGCAAAACAAGAAGCATTAAATATGGCGATTAAATAGGAGAATTTAAATGGCTGAGAAACAAATTAGATATGGTGCAGGCGGAAAGATTTATTATAAAGATGTTGAGCCATCTGCTGAGCCAAAAGAAGATAAAGTGCTTTCAGAGATTTTAACAGAAAATCCTAATAAAGACGAAGCACCTAAAAAGAAAAAGAAGAAGGAAGAAAAAAATGAAGAGCTTTAAACAATTTGATGAAGCCTATACTGATAGATATGCTCACCGTTCTGCTGAAGATGATAACAAAGGATTATTTAATGTACAAGATCCTAAATCATTACAGCAACTAAATGGTTTTGTTGGTGCTCTATCTGATAGAGAATATCTACAACCTGAAGCTGCGATGGAACAACTTAATCGTAAACTAGAAGTTGTAGGATTAAACTTTAAAGCACCTGAAATTTCTGGCGAAAAAGGTAACGCTAAAGTTGAAGTTACACAATTCGGTGGAAGATATGGCAAGACACCTGACAGTAAAACATCAGGCGAAGGTGATATCGAAAATGGTGACGGCGTATCTCATAAAAAAGATGGCGGACTAAAAATTGAATTTAATTGGGAGAAACAGGCAAATAACACTTATAAAGTATTTGCAAATTTAATATAATATTATAAGATTGGTGGTTATATAATGGTTGATTTTCCGAAATTGACAACGGACAATATCAATATGTTTGCTATGAAACATTATGATAATCCGACTTGCATAGATGAGAAAGAATTTTTAGATGATATGAAACGATTTAAATATCTGAAAAGATTGTTTAGAAAGTTTGATACAACTAAAGAATTAAAGACTAGGTTAATACTTAATCATATTATTGTTTTAAATAATGTGTTTGGTGTTGACGCTGCTACAACATTATTGTTTTTTAAAATAGAAAAACAACATTGGTCTTTACTCAAAACATTTCTTGTCTATCTACACATTATGCCAGAAAACGATTTGATAAATGTTTCAATTAACACCAAAGTAATGGGAGAGTTATTAAGAATTTAAATGAGTAGAGTAATAGACGCTTTAGTTGCTTATAGAGTATTAAAACTATTAGTGACACCGTTTGATAAGACAGACGCTTTCAAATTAGGTATCATAGATAAAGATGGTAAAGTTTTAATTAAATCTAGGCAGATTACCAATCAAAGGCAAAGAAAAGCATACACACTATTAATTAGATTTGTATTTAATCTAAAAAGACTTTTAAAAAGAGTTGGATTAGGTAGTCGATTTGGCACATACGCTGCAGCTGCAATTGCTTTTCTTAAAGAAGAATATCCCAACAATCCCTATATTGAACAAGAAATCACAAAGTATTTAAGAGAAAATGGTTTACAATTTGATGTAAGCGAAAACTATGGAGAACCATTATCTGAAGGCACATATAAAGTAAAACATGATATAGAAGATTTAGACGGTGAGATAATAATAAATAAAGATGAGGACATTGAATATAATGGTAACACAGATACAGTTATGGGTTATGATGTATTCAAATATAAAAACACATATTTAACAACTGAGGACTTATATGCCAACACCTAATACAGCAGACGCTATGAAACGATATAAAGCTGGTAAAGCAGGTTTCACAGATAAGGCACATTTGAAAGCTAAAGGCTTGATACCTAGAGCTGACGGCACAAAAAGAAAAAGTGCTAAGTATGAAGATTTAGATAAAAGCGATGTGAAAACAATTAGACCTATTATCAAACAACTTCAAAAATCAGTTAAGAAACACGCTGCTCAAGCAAAACAATTAACAAAAGATATTTCAGATGATATGGATAGACAACCTCAGGACAAAGATGTTAAAAAAGTAAAAGGCACACAACCTAAAAAATATTACAAAACTTTAGATAAAGGTATGAAGAAAAAAAGAGCAGCCTTTTTTAGAAAACAAAAGTATAAAAAATCAGATGATGATGACGATTACAAACCAGCACCAGGTGATAAAGGTGCTAAAACAAAACCATCAATACACACTAAAAAATTTAAGAAAATGTACGGTGAAGATGCCCCAGCAAATGCTACAGGCGTTGCCGTTGCAGGAACAGGCGATGATAGTTCAACTGTTATAGTTAGAAAGAGAAAAGAAATGAGAGATAGACTATTAAAAAGATTCAAAATTAAGGAATCAATAGATCGGGCTATTCCAGATATAGTTGAAGAGCCTGATGAAATTAGAACAAGAACAAATCAACTAAAAGAGTTAGCAAAAGAAAAACAAGAGATTGAAGAAAAAATCAAAGGTTTAGAAAACAAAGCAAAGAAAACAGGCATGCCATATGGTATACTTAAAAAAGTTTATGATAGAGGAATGGCTGCATGGAAGGGTGGTCACAGACCAGGCACTACTCAACAACAATGGGCATTTGCTAGAGTTAATTCTTTTGTCACTAAATCATCTGGCACATGGGGCGGTGCAGATAAAGACTTAGCAAAACAAGTTCGTGCTAGAGGTTAATGTCTAAAACATACAAAGAATTTATTAAAGAATACGATATGGGAATGACAGTTCCTACTATGGCGTATTTAAAGCCTACGCCTTCTATGAAGTTAAGAAGGAAAGAAAATAAGTTGCATTTTGGTTATAGTAAAGTAAGAGAAAAGTGGATAAAAGCAGCAGAGAAAGCAAAGACAGGCAAATAAGGAATCTTTACCTACAAGCTGAAATGGCTGCGTGGGGAGATAATTCACTAAAGGAGAAAAATCAAATGAATTGGTTAAAAGAAAGAGTAAAAGAGATATCAACATGGTCAGGCGCTTCGTTAGTAGCACTTGGTCTTTTAGTTGTAATAGGTGGTCCTATTGTAAAATGGGCAGCATATGCAGCTATAATTTGGGGTATTATCTCAATGGTTAAAAAACAAGGATAAGGATAAGTTTTATGGCTCGTAAATTAACAAATGAGTTCTCATGGAAAAATGCTACATTTATGGCCAAGTTAGCACACGCTGCTTACATGGGTCCTGAAGAATTTAAGAAAACATTTTATAAACAATGGGGTGATGGTATTGACTTTTTTTCAAAAGGCGGTACAGAATGTTATGTGTTACATTGTGATAAGAATTATATTATAACATTTAGAGGTACTGAACCTACTTCATGGGAAGATATAAAAGCAGACATACAATTTACGAAACAGGAAAAAACTTATGAAGTAAATGCCGCAGGTAAAGCTGTTGGCAAAATGCACAAGGGATTTAGAGCAGCACTTGAAGATGTATGGAAGGATCTTTATAGTCATTATCTTTATCATGGTAAAGGTAAACAACTATTGATAACTGGACATAGTCTTGGTGCTGCCCTTGCTACTTTATATGCAGATAGAATTAGTGACCCTAATTCTGCTTGCTATACTTTTGGTTCACCAAGAGTAGGTGATAGAAAATTAATAAACAAAATGAATTTTACTTGTTACCGTTTCAGAAACAATAATGATATAGTAACAAGAGTCCCACCAGAATGGATAGGATATACTCATAAGAGCGATGAATTATTTTACTTTGATGTTGATGGATTACCAAGACGAGGATTTAGTCGTGGCTTCATGTTCATGCAATGGTTAAAAGGAACTTATCGTGGATTTATGAGAGATAAAACATGGGACGCCTTTGCGGATCACTCTATGGGTGATTATTATAATCTATGCAAACAGCAGTTAGCGGAAGAGAATGCTTCAAATTAGATTAGCTTTAATTTTAATTTTACTTGCAAGTGCAGGTGGTGGTTATTGGTATGTACAAAAGTTACAGAAAGATAATGCCATACTGAAAGAAAATCAAATAAAATTAGAAACTGCTGTTGCAGATAACAATGCTGTTATTGAACAACAAACAAAAGATTTAAAAAAGATAAGAACAACTTTGAAAGAAGTAGAAGAAACAAATGCTAAACTACAAGCAGATAGGGACGCATTGAACAATAGATTAGGTAAACATGATATTGGTAATCTTGCAGAAAGTAAACCTGGTCTTGTAGAAAAAATTATAAACAAAGCAAGTGATAGTGCTGCTAGATGTGTTGAAATAGCGTCAGGTAGTCCACTTACAGATGAGGAGTTAAATGGTAAACCGAATAGGGAATGTCCTTCTTTTTGGCCTAGCGATACTGTTTCTGAATAGTTGCGCTGGACTGGCTGTAAAAGAAATACAAAGTTACAAGATTGAAAAGAAAAGAGAACCATTAGATTTAAGCATGCCTACTCCTTTAGAGTTACAGGATGTAGATTGGATTATAATTACTAAAGAAAATGCTGATGAAGTTTTTGAAAAAATTAAAAATGAAAAGAATGGTGACTATGCTTTATTTGCATTAACTGATAATGGTTATGAAAAACTAGCACTTAACTTTGCAGACATAAGAAACAAACTAGCGGAACAAAGACAAATTATTTTATCATACAAAGAGTATTATGAGGGAGAATAATGTCATTAGAAGAATTAAAAACAAAGGTCGCTTTACTAGAACAGAATGCTGATACTGGCAATATAATTCATTCCAAGTTAGAAAAATCAATTGAAAAACTTACAGAATTAAATGCCTCTTTGAAGGCTATGATTATTAAGCAACAAGCAAAGTTAGATAAAGCAGAGCAGATAGACGAAGATATATTCATCACATTAGAATCCAGAAGAAAAGAATGGGACGATGACCTCAAAGATTTACACTCTAGGATTAGCACTCAAGCAAGAGAATTAAGAGATAGTCAATATCATTTAGAAAGTAAACTACTCAATGAAATTAGAATGGTAAGAACCCAACTATCGGAAAGAGTTGGCGTTTTAGAGAAATGGAGATGGTTAATTATCGGTGGTTCTATTATCATTGGATTGCTCATATCTAATCCTGATTCCATGTTAATGCAATTATTCTAGCTTGACTTTTTAGCAATACTTTGTTATAATACAATCAATGTCACAATTCATTGATATCAAATTCATTAATCTTTTATCAAATAAGTTAGAGAAATTTAAGAGAAAATCTGAAACTTTATTTAACTTTAGGTGTCCACATTGTGGTGATTCCAAAAAGTCAACATCTAAAGCTAGAGGTTTTCTATATCAAAAAAAGAATGATATGTTTTTCAAATGCCATAACTGTGGCATGGGTCAATCACTAGGTAATCTAATTAAATTTTTAGATCCTGTGATGTATAAAGAATATAGTTTAGAAAGATTTAAAGAAGGTAAAATTAGAAAAGAACCTAGTGATTTTGATTTTACACCATCTAAACAATTAAGAAAAAAGACCACACATGAAAAAACTTTAGAGGAACTAACTAGATTTGATAAGTTAGTTACAACACACCCAGCAAAAAGATTTGTATATAAAAGATTAATACCTAAAGAACATTGGGATAAATTTTATTTCTGTACTAAATTTTATGAGTGGACAAATGAAATCATACCTAATAAATTTCCTAGTTTACAAGGCGATCATCCTAGAGTTGTAATACCTTTCTTTGATAGGTCAGGTCAATTCTTTGCATTTCAAGGTCGTGCATTTGGCAAAGAACAACCTAAATATATTACAATTAAGTTTGATGATACAAAAGAAAAGATTTATGGTTTAGATAGAGTTGATTTAAATAAACCTGTAATGATAACTGAAGGTCCTATTGACAGTTTATTTTTAGATAACGCTATTGCTCTTGCAGGTGCAGACGCTGTTGTAAATATACAACATCAACAATGTACAATGATATTTGATAATGAACCTCGTAATGAACAAATAGTGAACAGAATGAAACAGGCTGTTGATAAAAAATTTAATTTGGTTATATGGCCAGAAACATTAAATATCAAAGACATAAATGATATGATTTTATCAGGAATGACTTCAGCACAGATACAAAGACTTATATATAATAACACACATAGCGGACTACAAGCATTACAACATATTAACAACTGGAAGAGGATATAAATGGGCCCTAAAGAAAATTTATTTGTAACTAAAAGAAATGGAAGGGGCAAAGAGTCCTTAAATATAGACAAAATACACTCAATGGTAGAGTTTGCTACTGATGGCATATCAGGCGTAAGTGCCAGTCAGGTAGAGATGAATAGTGGTATACAATTCTTTGATGGTATATCAACTGAGGATATACAACAAATATTAATTAAGTCAGCAAATGATTTAATATCTTTAGAAAATCCTAATTATCAATATGTTGCTGCTAGATTACTATTATTCTCATTAAGAAAAAGTTTATTTCATAGACTTTGGGAACACCCAACATTACTTAAACATATTAAGATTTGCGTTAAAAAAGGCGTGTATGATAAATCAATCCTAGAAAAATATGACGAATCCGAGATTGATAGAATGGGCATGTGGATTGACCATGAAAGAGATTACAGTTTTACCTATGCAGGCCTTCGACAAGTTATAGACAAATACCTAGTGCAAGATAGAAGCACAGGTGAGATATTTGAAACACCACAATTTATGTACATGATGATTGCAGCTACTATTTTTTCAAATTATCCAAAAAACAAAAGGATGACTTATGTTAAAAAATATTATGAAGCAACAAGTAAATTTAAAATTAATATTCCCACGCCTGTTATGGCTGGTGTTCGTACTCCTCTTAGGCAGTTTGCGTCTTGCGTATTGGTTGATAGCGATGACACTCTTCCTAGTATCTTTAGTTCCGATATGGCTATTGGTCGTTATGTTGCCCAAAGGGCGGGCATCGGTATCAATGCGGGCAGGATTAGAGGAATCAATTCAAAAATTCGTGGCGGTGAGATACAACATACTGGCGTCATTCCTTTCCTTAAAAAATTTGAAGCAACGGTTAGGTGTTGTACACAAAACGGAGTTAGAGGAGGATCAGCAACAGTTCACTTCCCAATCTGGCACCAAGAAATAGAAGATATATTAGTTTTAAAAAATAATAAAGGCACAGAGGATAATAGAGTTAGAAAATTAGATTACTCTATACAAATGTCAAAAATATTTTATGAGCGTTTTATAAAAGATGAAGAAATTACATTGTTCTCTCCAAACAATGCACCAGGGCTGTATGAAGCATTTGGTATGCCAGAGTTTGATGAATTATATTTAAAGTATGAAAGTGATAAAAAGATACCAAAGAAAAAAATTAGGGCACAAGAATTGATTATGGACTTATTAAAAGAAAGAGCTGAGACAGGTCGTATTTACATTATGAATATAGACCATTGTAATAGTCACAGCAGTTTCAAAGATAAAGTTTATATGTCAAACTTATGCCAAGAGATAACACTACCCACAAAACCCATACAGCACATAGATGATAGCGAAGGAGAGATTGCATTATGTATTCTCTCCGCTATCAATCTAGGATTAATTAAAGAGAAAGATGACCTAGAGGAGTTATGTGATTTATCAGTTAGAGCATTAGATGAGATTATAGATTACCAAGAATATCCTGTACAAGCAGCAAAAATATCTACTGAAGCAAGAAGAAGTTTAGGTATAGGTTACATTGGTCTTGCTCACTATCTTGCAAAGAATAAACTTAAATATGATGATAAGAAAGCTTTAAAATTAGTTGATGAAGTTACAGAAGCATTTCAATATTATCTGTTAAAAGCAAGTAATACTTTAGCACAAGAAAAAGGTAAGTGTGACTATTTTGACCGAACAAAATATGCCGAAGGTATAATGCCTATTGATACATATAAGAAAGATTTAGACGATATAGTAAAGAGAAAGTTAAGTTATGATTGGACTAATCTTCGCAAGGCAATTAAAGAGCACGGCCTCAGACACAGTACGCTCTCGGCTCAAATGCCATCAGAGAGTTCATCGGTTGTATCAAATGCTACGAACGGTGTTGAACCGCCTAGGGATTATCTATCTATTAAGAAAAGTAAAAAAGGTCCTCTTAAACAAATAGTACCTGATTATAATAGACTTAAAAATTTCTACACATTGTTATGGGATATGAAAAGTAATGAAGGTTATATTAATGTTGTTTCAATTATGCAAAAGTATTTTGACCAAGGCATTAGTGGTAACTGGAGTTATAATCCTGAAAACTATGATAATAATGAAGTGCCAATATCTACAATGGCACAGGACTTATTGACTACATATAAGTTAGGATGGAAAACATCATACTATCAAAATACATATGACGCTAAAGCAGATGTAGAAGAACCTACTCATACAGTAGGATGGCATGATAATATAGAAGAAACAAAAGAAGAAGATGACCCAGAAAATTGCGAAGCCTGTGCCATCTAAAAGATATTTCCATGAAGTACTGGAAGAAGAGCAGAAAATTTTAGATTTAGGTCTAAAAGAATCCAGAAGAGCAAAGAAAGAAAGATTAGAAAGAGAAAGTAAAAAGAAAAATGGCAAAAACATTTAATATAAAGAATGTAGATTGGACTAAACAACCAATGTTTTTTGGTGAAGAACCTAATACTCAAAGGTATGACCAACAAAAATATCCTATCTTTGAAAAATTAAATCAACAACAATTAGGTTTCTTTTGGCGACCTGAAGAAGTATCTTTACAAAAAGATAGAAACGATTATCTATTATTAAATGATGAACAAAAACATATTTTTACATCTAATTTAAAATATCAAACACTATTAGATAGTGTACAAGGTCGTGGTCCTTGTTTAGCATTCTTACCTTTTTGTAGTTTACCAGAATTAGAATCCATGCTAGTTGCATGGGACTTTAGTGAAACAATACATAGTCGTTCATATACTTACATAATGAAGAATGTATATCCAGATCCTACAGAGGTATTAGATACAATTATTGATACACCAGAAATTATGAAAAGAGCAGAAACAGTAACGAAAGCATATGATGAGTTTATTGAATATGCTCACAAATATTTTATTATGGGTAAAGGTGATAGAAAAGAATTAAAAAGATTACTATATATGACATTAGTAAATGTGAACATACTAGAAGGTATAAGATTTTATGTTTCATTTGCTTGTACATTTGCTTTTGGCGAAATAAAGTTAATGGAAGGTTCTGCTAAAATATTATCTCTAATTGCTAGAGATGAAAATTTACATTTAGCAGTATCACAAAATATAATAAATCTTTATCGTAATAGAGAAGGTGATAAAGAAATGTTAAGTATAATAAAAGATTGTGAAAAAGATGTCTATAAAATGTATGATACAGCTGTTCAACAAGAAAAAGATTGGGCAAAATATCTATTCAAACATGGTTCAATGATTGGTTTAAATGATGTATTGCTAAGTCAGTATATTGAATTTATTGCTAACAAAAGAATGAAAGCAATAGGATTAAAATCTGTTTATGACCAACCACAATCTAATAACCCACTACCTTGGACTCAACATTGGTTGAATAGTCGAGGGTTGCAAAATGCACCACAAGAAACTGAAATAGAAAGTTATGTGGTAGGAGGAATAAAACAAGATGTTTCAAAAGATAGTTTTAAAGGATTTACATTATGATAATTTGTGAACAATGTGAAGCTGAATTTAATATTAAAGTACACAATGAATTACCAGTTAAGTTTTGCCCATGTTGTGGAGAGCCGTTACACCAAGATGAAGATTGGGGTTGTGCGCCTAGATTGAGAGATGATGATGAGACCACAGTCAGCGAAAGCTAAAGGTAGAAGATTACAACAACAATTTAGAGAACTATTAATAGAAGAACTGGGCATACATCCAGAGGATATAGAGAGTAGGTCTATGGGTGCAGGTGGTGAAGATTTAATCATGGCAAGAGCCGCAAGAGAGAAGTTCCCATATAGTATTGAATGTAAAAATGTAGAGAAGTTGAATGTATGGGAAGCATATAAACAAGCAAGTGAAAATTCAAAAGACTATGAGCCGCTTGTAGTAATGAAGAAGAATAATCATAAGACATTAGTTGTGCTTGACGCTGAATCCTTCGTCAAAATTTTCAAAAATTAAATTTTTATATATAGAATTAGATAGTGTCCAAATCAGGACAATATCCACAATCCGAAATTTGATTTGATATCTCAAACTTCAACCAAGGGGTAGGAAATGGCTCAGGTAAAACTGCTAGTAAATAAATTTAGAAACTTTTGGCACAATAATGTTACAAATAGATATGAACCATCTAAGCATTATTTACGTGGCAAGTTAAGCAAGTTTCATAAAGAACAAAACTAGAACATTTCCGCCCTTTCGGTGTTGTATTTTTGCAACAATCCAAAATAATCCATAAAATCGCAGAAAATAAGGGTTTTTGCTGCCCGATTTATCCATTTTTTACTTGACTTTCCGCTTCAAATAGTGTAGCGTATATGTATGATTAATAAAAATATACAAGAATTTATCATGCTTTGCGTTGCAACAGTAATGATATTAGGTTTTATAGACATCTTATGGTTATTTGGTGTTGAGAACTCAAAAGAATATACTTGGTGGTATCTTCTTTATTTATTAGGGGGCAATTAATATGTTTCATGTTGTTTATTCCAGACACTATTGGGACCGTGAGGATAATTACGGTACATTTGCTAATACTTGGACTCTATACAGAAATTGTGATTATTCACAATTAGAAACTTTTGGTAAATCTTATTTAGAAATGCTTAAGTCTAATGCAGATCAAAAGTATGCTGAGTATGAAAAGACTAAAAACTATAAAACTGATCCTACTCAATTTGAAAGTTCCGAAGTTTATATTGTAGATGATTCCGATTATTTCAAAACTTACAATGATGAATATGATTATCATATGCCATCAGGTTTAACACCGATTGAAGAGGATTATTTAAATGACTACGGTCAGAAAAATCAATTTATGTTAATTAAAGACTTTGATCCGAAATACACATGGTTCGGAAAAGACTGGACGCAAGAACAAATTGCTGCCGAATATGAAAAGAGAAGGCTTGACAATCAGGCCCGAGTGTGATAATATAAGAAAAGTGAAAGGAAACAATACATTATGATAGACTTATATAATAAAGAAAACTTATTTGCCGAATTTGCTATGCAGAAAACAAAAGCTGCTAAAGTTAAATTCTTGCAAGATATGAAACAATTGAAAAGAGATAGACCATCTATGTTCCGTAATACTGAAATTACACAAAAGCAATTTGATAATTTAATTGCCGAATGGTCTAAACCACATCCGTGGCGAGAAATCAATCAACAAATCAAAGCAAATCGTAAGAAACAAGACGAAGTTGAGGCTTTAGAGAACCTGTAATGTCAAAAAGAAATATAATTTTTATTATTATCTTATCAGCTTTTCTGTACTTTATTCATACAAGTACATTAAAAGCCCATGATACAGGTAAAGTTGTAGTGACTTATATGGACAATACTGAAAGATTATTACATCAATTGACAATTAATATTACAGATGAAATTTTTAGAAATCTTCCTGCTATTTTAGATAGTATATCAGCAGATATCAGACAAGAAATTGATAAAAAATATAAATGTTCAATACAAGATGATTATAAAAACAAGGAGTGTAATGATTAAATATATTATTTTTTTAGGTGTATTCACCTTTATATGTTTATGGGGTCTTTCTAAAATGGCAGGTCTATAATGGCTATATTTTATACTTCATTTAAAAAGAAAAAAAGAAATAGATTACCTCAAACCGAAAGTTTGAGAAAAGCAATTCTTGAGCAGAGAAAATATCTTAAATCATTAGGTGTTGATCCTGATAGAAGAATTGATAAGCACCAGTTTAGAGCATATCCTAATTGGTGGGAAGTAAATTATAAGACCGATAATTCTCAACAAAAACAAACAGATAAAAGAAATGATAGAGTTCCTAATTTAGGTAACGGTGCAACAAAACCAGCTCGAAACTGGCGACTTGAAGAAAGCAGAAACTTTACTGTGGCACCTGCTTACAATAAAGGTGCATATCAAGTTATTACAAAATCAAACATAAAAGACATAGGTAAATGATTAGAGTATTAGTATTATTAATATTATTAACAGGTTGTAGTAATAAACAAATATTACCAACACCTTTTGGTGAACTAAAGGCACTAGATAATTTTCGGAAGTTATTAAGTGATAAAAAAGATGAATAAAATTTTATTAATACTATTAACAACATTGACAATTGGTTGTTCATCTATGAATAAATCACATATTGGTACAGGTGCAGGTGCATATGCAGGTTATCAAACTTGTACTCAATTACTAGACGCTGGTATTGCTTTAACCTCTGCTTGTACATTAGTAGGTGGTATGTGGGGTGCTAGTTTATTTTATAATAGTGATTATGATGTTCACACAGCGATGTTTGTTGATACATTAAATACAGCACCTGGCAAAAGATCCCATACAAATTGGGGTAATGGTACATCAGGTAATTGGGGTTCAATAACAATTAATAGAACTTACTTATCAGGTGGTAAAAAATGTAGAGCATATGAAAGTGTTATAAGTATTACATCAAAATGGCCTATGAATGGTGTACATAGAGAAAACGAATTTGGTACAGCTTGTCAAATGCCTGACGGAAGGTGGGTGTTAGAATAATGTGGGATCCTTTTAGACCAATGTTATATTCAATGTTAATAATGATAACATTATTGTTACTAGCAAACTATGCTTTAGGTAGTGAAACTAAATCACAATGGTTAAATGATAACCCTTGTATGATTACAACTGAAACCACAACAGTAGAAAAAGATGGAGTTACTACTGTTACAAAAAAAGAAATTTTAAAATGTAAAGATGGGTATGATGGACCTAATTACTGGGAACTATTTGCTCAATTTTATTATGCAGACTTGACCGTACCTGCCTATTGTAGGCAGTATGCAAGACCAAATCATCCTTTTAAAACACCAGGTATGATTTGTTTAAGTGAAAAAGGTGTTTGGGAAGTGAAAAAATAATGACTAAATTATTAATCATATTTACTTGCATTGTAGTCCTAGTTGTAAACTGGGATTCTTTTAGTAGCAAAGTGAATATGGATAAGGCGGTTGATATTACAACAACTATAATCGAAAAAGTGAAGGAGTAAATACATGATTAGATTATTATTAATTGGCTTACTTTCTTTGTTTTTAACTAATTGTGCTCAAAAAACATATGAAGTTAAACAAGAAGCCACAAAGGATGGTAGAGTCCTTAACGAAGTACCACAATGGTTTGTGGATGCTGAAATAGAAAAAGGTTTAATTAAGAACCGTGATGCTGAAAATTATATATATGGAGTAGGTTCAGGTTCAAGTCCAGACCTACAACTTGCAATTGATAAGGCAATTATGATTGCAAAAGCAAGTCTTGCTGACCAACTACAAGGTGAAATGAATAAGAGAGCCGAGTTGTATATAACTGAGGTTGGGCAAGAAAACAACAAACAAGTTGTCACTAAAGTTGAAAGTACCATTGTTAATATAATTAACAAGACTAAAGTCCAAGGTTATGAAGAATGGGAAAAGGCAGTTTATGAAACACCTACAGGTGAATATAGAGTTTATATTGGTTTGAAAATGGGTGTTGGTGACGCTAACAGATTGGCAGAATATATTGTAGCAAATTCAACAGTTGACATTGATGTTGACGCTCTAGCAGACGCTGCCATAGAAGAGGTAATAGTAGAGTAATATGAGCATAATCGTTTATAGTAAACCTTCCTGTGTGTATTGTGATAAAGCCAAGTCATTATTAACAAGACTTGGCTACGAATACGAGGAAAAGATTGTAACCAAAGATTTATCTTTACAAGAATTATTTGAAGCACTTGGTAAACCAGTTAGAACAATACCTCAAATAGTTATTGATGATAAACATATTGGCGGTTACAATGAATTAAAAGAATACTTTGTAGACCAAGGCAAAATTAACTTTGAGGGTGAACAAATTGGTTGAATCAGAAACTTCTATCGCTTTTGAAAAAAGCAAAGAAGCATTAACCAAAGAAGAACAAGTCAAAGAAAAGATGGCGGCACTTCGTGCTAAAAAGAAACCGCCAAAGATGACAGGTGTTCACCCTTCAGTTTTAGAATTACCTGATGATAATGTATTTTCTTATAAGAATGTTAAAAAGTGGATTGATACTCAACAAGGTATTGTGAAATCAGCAGGTATGTTAGAGCGTTCTAGGAATAGAGAAATGCCTCAAAAAGAAAAAGATAAAGCTATGAGGCAGAGAATGGGCGCTCAAGGATATATTACATCAATGAAAAGATATTTAAGAACAGGTGATTGGGATAATTTACACTATGGTGAATATGAGGATAAATTAGTTAAATGGAAAGTAATTGCACCTGCAGGAGAATAAATAGTAATATGACAGCAAAAATAATACCATTCCCTATCAAGCGTGTAGTACATAAATCAAAACCTGATCCTAAAATAAAAGAAGCACTTGAGGATATAAAGATAAGAACATTTGTAGAAAAGTTAACCGAAGAATTATCTATGGATATTCTTGCTGTGTTACAAGAAAATGTTGTTGATATAAAAAGTGATAATTTCATAAGAGATATTGCTATGGTTATTGAATCCATTAAATCATTATTGTATAGAGATTTTAATAAGAAACATTTACATCAGGAAATAACAGATGTGATTACAAATATAATGATAACACCACAAGGTCAAAAAGTTACAAACATAAATTACAGTAAAATTAAAAGAAAAAAGAAAGAACCGAAAGTAGAATTTGAACCAGATTTTAATTTGGATTAAGTATTGACAATCCAAACTGATTGTGATATAATATTGATATGATTTTAGTTGATTTAAACCAGATAATGATATCTAACTTGATGGTTCAAATAAATGGCCGTCAAGCAGTAGAGTTAAGTGAGGACCTTGTTAGACACATGGTTCTAAATTCACTTCGTGCCCACAATAAAAAATTTAAAAAAGAGTATGGCGATATGGTCATCGCTTGTGATAGTAAAAATGTGTGGCGTAGAGAAATATTTCCTAATTACAAAGCAGGCAGAAAAGCAAATAGAGAAAAATCAGACCATGATTGGGATTACATTTTTAAATTATTAGGTGATATTAAAAATGAAATCAAAGCATTCTTACCTTATAAAGTTATAGAAGTTGAAACAGTTGAGGCTGATGATATTATTGCTACACTAATTAAAAGAACACAAAGACAAATAATGCCTGAACATAAAAAGAAGATATTAATATTGTCAGGTGATAAAGATTTTATACAGTTACACAATAAAAATGTAAGACAATATAATCCTGTACTAAATAAATATGTAGGTAAGGGCGAAGAACCAAGTATATATATTAAAGAACATATATTTAAAGGTGACCGAAGTGACGGTATACCTAATATACTTTCAGATGATAATGTATTCATTGAGGGTAGAAGGCAGAAACCTTTAAGTAAAAAGAAGATAGACGCTTGGGTAAATGATGTATTCTTTTATACTAACTTTACCGAAGAAGAAGAAAATAACTACAACCGAAATCGAAAACTAATTGATTTAAGTTGCATACCTCAAAATATTGAGGATAAAATTAATGATGAGTTTTTGAATGTGAAAGTGGCAACTAGAGATAAAATCCTAGGTTACTTTATAAACAAAAAACTTAAAACTTTAATCGAAGTCATTGACGAATTTTAGACTTTGAAAGAACTGTTAAGGAGATAACATGGTAATTATAAGAAGAAATCCAGACGGCAGTATTGCCAATCAACAAGACAATCCACAAACACCTAGACACCCAGCTCTTGCAAGTAAAGCAGGTATGGCTGCTTTATCAGAAACAGGTAGAAGTGGTGTAATACTAATGCATGAAATTGCTACTAAAGTAAATAATGCAAAAGACAAACCAAGAAAATTAAAAGTATTACAAGATAATGATTCACAACCATTAAGACAAATTTGTAAAGCAGCATTCGATCCTAAAATTGAATGGGCATTACCACCAGGTGATGTACCATATACACCGAATGAAGCACCGATAGGTACTGACCACAATACGTTACACCTAGAGGCAAAGAAACTATATTTGTTTATTAAAGGCGGTGATGCTACATTATCCCAAACAAAAAGAGAAATGCTATTCATACAAATGCTAGAAGGACTTAGCAAAGAAGAAGCCGAGTTTTTAATTGCTGTAAAAGACAATAAGATTAATAATCTATATAAAGGATTTACAGGTAATCTAGTAAAAGAAGCATTCGGTTGGGATGATAATTATATGAAAATAGAACAAAAATCTCAATAAAAAATCGCAGAAACCCTTGTTTTTTAACGACTATAAATCGTTGATTTACAAGGGTTTTTTATTTGGTAAAAGCGCAGAAAACAAGGGTTTTTGCTGCCCGAAAGTGCTTGATTTTTGCTTTGAATTATGATAGCTTATATACATAAACTAAATAATTGAAAGGCTATATTATGATTAAATCTAAATTAAAAAACTTTACTACCCTAAATGATGTATTAAAGTTTATTCAAACTGAACCTGATTGGGGTCCAAACTTCAACAACATTATTGTGAGTGCCTTAAAAGCACGTAGAACTGCTGACGCTTTAAAAGTTAGAACTGAAATATCAGTTGGCGATTTGGTTAGAGTTGACGGTCGTAACACTTCATGGTTAGGTGTTGTACATAAAGTTATGAGAACTAGATGTAGAGTTAAACACATGGATAACCAAATGATGTACGGTGTTCCTATGAATATGATTTCTGTTAAAAGAAAACAGTATATCAAAACTAATAAGAGGATTGCTTAATGAAATTAAACAGATACGAAAAAAAAATAATTAAAGAAATGGTTAACAACCGAAAGGGTGTTTATGAAACACCCAAAAGAAAAATAGCAGAATATAAGCCTTGTAAAGAATATGACGCTGCTTTGTCATTGATGTTAAAAAAACTTATATATGCTAGGTCTACTAACGAACTAGAAATGGAGGGGCCTGCTACACCAGACCCACAATTAAGATGGTTCACTTGCTCAATACATAAACCTTGGGCAACTAAAAGAGATTTAAGGAAACTAATATGAGATATCTACCAACAATACTAGTATTATTTGGATTGTTCGCTTTTGCTTGTGCTCAAATTGAAGAGCCTTGTACAGACGATGGTTGTCCAGAATTTTTTGAAGAAGGTAATGACAATATTGTTATACCAGAACCAAAAGAAGATATAAGAGGTTCATTAGAATATGAAAAATTTATCATACCTGTTGTATCAACAAATACAAAAGATGAATTTGTATATTCATTAAATCAATGTATAACACATCTATACAAAGATATTCCTATTGATAAACAAATACCAAGAGAACTAATAATCGCACAGGCAGCGATAGAAACTGGCTGGGGTAAAAGTAGATTTGCTAATGAAGCAAATAATCTATTTGGTATTCGAACTTGGAATAAAGAAGAAGAATACTTATTACCTATACCATGGACTGAATGGCCAGGTTGGGGTGTAAAAGTATTTCAAACTAAATGTGATAGTGTTGCTTACTATGTAAGAATATTAAATGAAGTATTTGCATATGAAGAATTTAGAAAAGTAAGAGCAAAAATATTAAATGAAGGTAGATATCCTACTGGATTAGATTTAGCACCTACTCTAACAAAATATGCAAGTAAAGAAAATTATACAGATATAGTAGCGTTAATTATTAAAAAGAATATAAGAGGTGTATATGAATTATAGTGAACAACTATTTTGGCGAAGAGTGATGAACTTATATAGAGCATGGCAAAATGCCGAACATCCAGATTTCAAAAGAATATGGATGGACAAACTTCAGCTCTTAATGCAAGGGGTTGACAAATCATCTTTAAACTGATATAATACATTTATGAATATTTTTTATTTACATAATGATCCTAAGATATGTGCCGAACAGCACGTTGACAAACACGTGGTTAAAATGATTGTAGAATATGCTCAATTATTATCTACGGCACATAGAATGCTTGACGGTGAAGAATATATTGGTAAAAGTAAAACTGGTCGTAATGTCAAACGATACAGAATGACCAATCCTAATTTAGATAAAACTGTTTATCAAGCTGTACATTATCATCACCCTAGTGCTGTGTGGGCAAGAGAAACTAAAGCACAGTATGAATGGTTATATTCTTTATTTGTTGAACTAGGTAAAGAATACACATACAGATATGGTGGTAAGATACATAGTACAAATCAATTATTGAATGATATATTATCTAACCCACCAGAAAATATTAAACAAGAGGGTTGGCGAGAACCGCCACCAGCGATGAAACATTTTCCACAATGTATTGTTGATGGTGATAGTATTCAATCATATAAAAATTATTACAATGAGGCCAAAGCATATTTTGCTAAATGGTCTAAAAGAGAACAACCAGAATGGTTTGTGGGGAGTACGATATGAGAGAATTTATAGTTAATAGTTGGAATGGTGTTATGGATTATAGGTTTAATCCTTTAAAACATATTCCTGATTTACAAGTACGCCATATGATGTTACAAGTTTTAGCATGGTTATGGTGTATAGCATTTAGTTTATACTTTGCTTCGTGGGGAGTATTTGGTGTAACAGTTGTATCACATTTTATTTTGATACTAGCAATAGTTGTTACAGTTGCAACATTTAAAGTATCAGAAAATGTTTATAGATTTAAAGACGGTTATACTAGTTATGGTAGAAGCCGTGATTATGTGTTGTATAGAGATAAACATGGTATGGCATATAAAGTACAATTACCTAAAAATGATCCAGGTGGTGAACATGAGTAATTTTCTAGCCATAGTTTTAGCATGTATGATATGTGTGGCTGTAGTTTATCTAGCACAAGAACATGATATACCTAGAAAGTTTTTTCTACATGGGTATGAATGTAGTGGTCAAATAGGTGGTGGTTGTGAAAAAGATTAAAAAAATATTAAACAAGAATGAATTTTGGATGGGTATATTTACACTTACTACCATATGGTGGTTATTTAATGTAACATGGTGGGGTTCTATTTTTATGATTGTGCCATTATTCATAGCAGTTACAAGACCATGATAGGATTATTTTTTTTAGGTATACCTGTATCAATCATAGTTTTATATATCTTACTAAAGGCAAGAGAATATGATAGAGTTTGATTATAATTTAGATTACAAGAACTTAAAGTTTAGAAAAAACGATAAGAGATATCGTATAGGGCGTGGTGAGCAAGGTGTATTACTTGTAAGACCATACACAGATGATATATGTAAATGGTGGCGTTTTAAAACACCTGGTGACGCATATATGAGTGCTGTAAGAATACTGTGGTTGTATAATATGTATAGAGGTAAAGATGACTTTGTAGGTATGGACATGGCAAGAAAGTTTTTAGAAATGGGTTTCACTAGAGCAAGAAGATATGCAAATCACAAAGATGGTAAGAAGTATGATAAAGATGGTAATGTAAGACCACAAGAAAAAGATTGGGCAACAAGTGACAAAGCAAAGTCAGCACAGATATTTAAAAAAGCAAGAGATAGAGTAACCACAGACCCGATATATATTACTAGAAGAAAAGAGTGGAGACAAAAAGAAAATGCCAACTTATAGATTTTATAATAGTAAAACAAAAACTGAATTTGAAGAATATATGACTATTGCTGAAATGGAAAAGTTTACAAAAAAGAAACATATTGAACTTATGATACCTACTCAAATGAATATTGTATCAAGCACAGGTTCAGTAGATAGTAAAACTGATAGTGGATGGAAAGATGTTTTAGGTAAAATATCAGAAGCACACCCTAGAAGTGATCTGGCAAAAAGATATAGAAAAAGAACTACTAACGAGGTTAAAGTAGATAACCTACGACAAAAACATAGAAGAATACGAGCTGGAAAGAAGTAAGGACATAAATACTATTGTACCTATCGAGTATACCACAACACGGAATCAGCGGGTTCTCACAAGTTGGGTGGTCAATCCGATACTGGTACATATAAGAGTGAGCGCTCACAAGGATACATATGGCAGACTTTGATTTTTTACAAGACTTTGATATGGAAGGTGATTGGGGTTTTTCCTCAGTTGCTTCAAAACCTGAAACAACAAAGACAACAGAAACAGTAGTTAAGCAAACTGCTGAAGGAACTGCTAAAGCCATTTCTAGCGATATTGTAAAATCACTAGAGAGCAAACTAGATAAAATATATTCAGCAGTAAATTCTGCTAAGAGTGAAATCAAAGAGAAGAATGAAACTGAATTAGAGATTGCTAAAAAGCAAATGGATGATGAATATGATTTAAGAAAAGATAACTTAGGCAAAGAACAAAAAGAAAAATTTGCTCAGTTAGAAAAACTTATCATACCTCTATTAGTAAAGTTAGCAAAATCACCAGAGGCGTACATACATTGGCCAAATAGGGCACAAGTAATTGAAGCACAATTAAAAAAGATTGTAGCAATAACAAGGGGTTAATAATGAAATTATCAGCTAATTTTAGTTTAAATGAAATGACAAAAAGTCAAACTGCAACAAGAAAAGGTATTGACAATACACCTAAACAAGAGCACATGGAAAGTTTAAAATATCTATGTGAAAATATATTACAACCTATTAGAGAACACTATGGCAAACCTGTAAGAGTAACAAGTGGTTATAGAAGTCCTGACTTATGCGAAGCAATAGGCTCAAGTAAAAATTCACAGCACGCTAAAGGCGAAGCTGCTGACTTTGAAATTACAGGAGTTGATAACTTTGATTTAGCAATATGGATATCAAAAAACTTAAATTTTGACCAGTTGATTAGTGAGTTTTATGTAGAGGGTGATGAAGATAGTGGATGGGTTCATTGTTCAGTAAAAAAAGAAGGCAACCGAAAACAATGTCTAACAGCATACAAAGAAGGTAGTAAAACTGTTTATGGCAATGGCTTGACAATTATGAAATAATCTGTTATAATAATATTATGAATGAATTGAATGCTTTTATGAAGCAAAAGTTTGATATGAAAACTTTTGACCATGTAAAATTAAATAAAACACTTCCAGAAATACACACAGAAACAATCAAAGGTAAAAGGTACTATGTTACACCTGAAGGTAATAAGTATCCATCTATTACAACAGTTTTATCAGGTAGAAATAAAGAAGGTTTAGTTAAGTGGCGACAAAATGTAGGTAATGATGTTGCAAATCAGATTATGAGAGAAGCTGCTAAACGAGGTACTGCTGTACATACCTTGGTTGAAAATTATCTAAACAATGAAGAACTATCAAAACAAGATGTGCTACCTGTCGCACTATTTGGTATACTTAAACCTGAACTAGATAAGATAAATAATATTAGATTACAAGAAGGCGGCTTATACAGCGATTTCTACGGTGTTGCAGGTCGTGTAGATTGTGTAGCAGAGTATAAAGGCGTATTGTCAGTTATAGATTTCAAAACATCTAGGCAAGAAAAAAAAGAAGAATGGATTGAAAATTATTTTATTCAAGGCGCTGCTTACTGTGAAATGTATGAAGAGCAATTTGGTGTTCCTGTAGAGCGAGTAGTAATATTAATCGTAACTGAGGATGGTGCTGTTCAAACATTTTCAAAATATAAAGACGATTACTTACCATTACTAAAAACAGCGATTGAGGAATTTAAAACAAATGAACAAAATTAAAGAGAGATTATTAGATAACTTACCTACAATATTTGTAGTTTTAGTATTTTTATTTGGCATGACATTAATATTTAATCATGCTAAAGCAATACCTAATACTGAACCAGATAGTGTAGTACCAAAAATAGAACCAGAAAGAAAATATAATTTAGACAGATTATATCAACAAAATATACCAGCATATTGTGGCGATACAAACTTTGTATTTGAAACATCAGCAAACTTAATGCTAGAATCCCAAATACTAGTGGGTGAGGTAAGAGTACAAGGACAACCAGAGAATGATATTATAGGTATCTTATCTTTTGGCCATAGTGTTGAAAGAAATAGTGGTACTTTTTTTATGACACTTCCAGGTGTGGGACCAATGGGTACATCTATAACCTGTATAATAGGTTATGGATTAAATTGGCAATTTTTTGATGATAATGGAGATAAAGTCATACAACAGGATTCTCTATGAAGGTAATACAAGTAAGCAATAGGGACTAGGGTGCGATACCCTACGCCTCCACCAAGATCCTAGATAGACCGAACAAGGGGGCGAAATAGGATCGACCATTGTTAGAAAGTGTACTGGAGAGGATAGTCGGAAGACTTTAAATTTATACAAACGCAAACTATAATGAGTATGCATTAGCAGCCTAGGCTGTTAGGGGTTTGTCAGTACCTTGCAACAGAAACTGGCACTATGAGAGGTAGGTCAAGGGAGACTGGAAGCCTACCTCTCTTAATTAAAGGAGATATATTATGATTGACATTTTATTACCAGTTGGTATTTTAATTATGTGTGCTTACGGTATCGGATACTTATCTGGAAGTGAAGCAACAAAAGAAATCTATGACCCAACAATCAGAAAATCAGACCTTGACAAAGGCTAAAAAATATAGTATAATAGACCTATGATAATCACACCAAACAAATTTGCCCAAGTAATAGAAACAAAAGTAAAAGAGAAAAGGTGTGGTTATATGGATGCTGTTTTATTATATTGTAATGAAACAGGTTTAGATCCAAGTAGTATAAAAAGTTTAGTAAATAAAACACTAAAAGAAAAGATAGCATATGAAGCACAAAACTTGAATATGTTAAAAGAAAAAACAGCAAAATTACCAATATAAGGAGATAAGATTATGACAGGTGCAGAAGTATTTTTAGTAGCATTTGCGGCACTATGGATTGTAGGAGTAGTATCAGGATGAAAACACTATACAATCACATTTTTAAATTTAGAACTGGCGATACAGACGATATGGACAATGGCGGTTGCACATTAATAGGTGGATCGTGGGTTGATAAAACAACAAATGAATTATTTTCTGATAAGAAAGTAGTATTATTTAGCTTGCCTGGTGCATTTACACCAACTTGCTCAGGTGAACAATTACCATCTTATGATGAACACTTTAATGAATTTAAAGATGTAGGTATTGATGAAGTATATTGTATATCAGTAAATGACGCTTTTGTGATGAACGCATGGGCAAGAGATTTAAAAATTAAAAATGTAAAAATGATACCTGATGGTGATGGTGCATTTACAAGAAGTTTAGGTATGTTAGTCAACAAACCTGCTCAAGGGTTTGGTTTAAGAAGTTGGAGATATTCTGCTTTCATAGATAACAAAGAGATTAAACAAATGTTCATAGAACCTGGGTTAAATAATTTAAGTAATGATGATGACCCATACGAAGTTTCAGATCCTGAAACTATGTTGAGGTATCTAGGCGGTCAGTAAGTGAATGGTTTTGAAGTATATAAAATCTATCTGGCAATCAAACTCCACTTCACAAGTAAAGGCCAATCTTATGACTTTCATAAACACCTCGGTCGAACAACTGCAAAACTGGAGACCTTTACTAAAAGAAGGGATAGGTATTACTTTCATAAGCTTAGTAAATCTTATAACAATAACACTATTGTTGATTACTTCGTTAGCAATTTTGTTTCTAATACTAATTTATGGGTTGGTGACATCATTGGTAAAACTGGTGATGATAATTATAAACAATGGACAAAAAAAGTAGAAGCGTTACATTATTATTTTGAACAAGATATTGATACAATGTTAAACTATATGAATGAAAAGAATGTAACTTTTGATGGACTCTTTACCTCTAAAGACAAACAACACCCACCTATTGTTAAATTATTTTTATCAAAGAAGATAAACTTTGAATCGGTTGTTATCTTAAATGATATCCTAGGGTTTGCAAAACGCCTAAATAAAACCATAGGCGAAAAGGTTTTATGGCCAAAGATATTTGATAGAATGATAAGGTATAAACCTTTTTTGAATTATAATGTGACAAAGTATAAAAAGACTTTGCGTAGTAAGGTAATGGAGTAAAATATGGATGACGCAGGAAAATATACAGCCGAACATAATGTTATGGAAGCTAATTTAAAAGTATCTCAATTAGAAGGTAGAATAACCGATATAATAAAAGAGAATAAAAGATTGATAGAAGAAAATAAAGCACTTCGGAAACAATTAGAAGAACCGAAGTTAAATGGAAAAGAAGTTTCAAAAGGCTTGACATTATAGCATGGATGTGTTATAATGTTATTAATGCATAAAAAGACTTGCAATCTTTTTATACTAGTGCAAGGAAGAGGCTGTTACCAGACGGTCGAACTTGACTGCTCAGGGGTTGTACCCAGGCATAACTTGGAAAACAAGGGGTGTCAAATTACCGACAGGTAAGAGTAGGTTCCCTGGATTCAGAATGGTATCTGTGTCGAGGGGTTGGGGGTGTAACCAAGTCCCTCCTAGTTTGCATTATAAATATAAACATATATTATATACAAAGTGGATAAGATAAACATACAAATACAATTATATAAGGAGATAATATGAATACAAGTATAGCAGCGTTAAAACGCTCAAAGTCTAATTTAGACACACTAATAGGCGAACTATCAAAAGTCGCTGAACCTCAAAAACAAAAACAATCATACACAGACGATAGACTATGGAAACCAGAACTAGATAAATCTGGTAATGGTTATGCTGTGTTAAGATTTTTACCAGCTGTCAAAGATGAAAGTTTACCATGGGCAAGATTATGGTCTCATGCATTTCAAGGACCTGGCGGATGGTATATTGAAAACTCTCTAACAACTTTAGATAAGAAAGATCCAGTAAGTGAATCCAACAGTATTCTGTGGAACTCTGGTGTTGACGCTGACAAAGAGATTGCAAGAAAGAGAAAAAGAAAATTATCTTACTATGCAAATGTTCTAGTTGTTTCAGACCCTAAACATCCAGAGAATGAAGGTCAAGTAAAATTATTTAAGTTTGGTAAGAAAATCTTTGATAAGATTACTGAAGCGATGAAACCTGAATTTGAAGATGAGAAACCTATTAACCCATTTGACTTTTGGGAAGGTGCTAACTTCAAACTAAAAATTAGAAAAGTTGATGGATATTGGAATTATGATAAATCAGAATTTGATAGTGTAACATCTATTGCAGATAATGATGAGAAGATTGAAGAAATCTGGAATAAACAATATCCTCTTACCCCTTTCCTAGCACCTGAGAACTTTAAATCATATGATGAGCTGAAAAGCAAACTTGATAAAGTTTTAAGTGGTGTGAGGAATACTGGCACGGCTGAAGATGTTGCGATCCCACCGAAAGCAGCAACTAGTCCTGAACCAGTAGTATCAACGGAAACAGTTGCAACTCCTAGTGTTAGCGATGAAGATGATGGTGATGAAACACTTGATTATTTTTCAAAGTTAGCAAACGAGGAGTAAATCTCTCCACCTGTATTTCGTTTATGGGGTTGAGATATTACATTTCAACCCCTATATTATATAAATATTACTACTATATTATTAGTAATATGAGATATCAAAATTAAACAAGGAGATTAATATGTGGAAAACAATAACAGACGCAATTAGTAATGTAACCCATGTTGCAATAGCACTAATTGGATTGTCAGTTGCCCTAGAGGTAGTGTTCGGATCTAATATCCCATTCTTATCACTAGGTGTTATCAACAATATTTCAGCAATAGTAGCAGACTTAGGATCACAAGGTCTTATCGGTTTAATCACTATTGGAATCTTATGGGCAATTTGGAAAAAGTAATTCCTTAGAGCTTATTGAATATTCATAAAGGGGGCATTGTGTCCCCTTTTTTTTAGCATAAATAGGAGTATGGATTTATTTTTTAAATTAGTTATTGAATTTGGTGTACCAGTAGCGGCTTCTGCTATCATGGGCCTTTTCATTTATATCATTCTCAAATACATATTGGGTTCAGTAATCGGACAAGTATCAGGTATGCATGGTATCATTATGGGATTAGATAATAGAATTAAGACAATGAATAATGACATGATAAAATTAGATTTACTTATTTCACATGCCTTAAAACTTCGACCAGATGAAGATAGAATTTCTAGGGCAGATGGAAAGATAGACGCTAGAAAAGACTAATGGACATAGTTGAAATAATAGATAAGTATGGCTTTGCCACAGTTGCAGCTGCAGCTATGGGATGGTTCATATATTTTATTTACACTTTTATTACAACAGAAATTAAAGTAAAATTAAGTGAAGCAAATACTGTGCTGATTGGTCTTATTGATAGAATTAGAATGCTCGACAATGACCTAATTAGATTACGGTCAAAACTTAACACCGTATTGGAGATACAAGAAAATGAAAAACGTACAAAATCAGATAGAATACCTAAGAAGTCTAAGGACTAGTGGAATAATTATAGGCACAGTTATATTTGTGGCATTTGTAACAGTATTAGCAATCGTTTCCATTACCAATCAATTATAAATATAAGTATGAAAGCACTTAAAGTATTAGTGCTTGTAGGGATTTTTAGTTATGTGTTGTCGGCCTCTACCAGCACAGCATCCGAAATCGTACATGAATTTAGTAATCCATCTTTTAGTGGAAAAGGATATTCTAGCCATGTTTTATCTATTGAGCAATTACAATACAATAGAGAAAAACAAGTAAAAGATGACGCTAAATCAGCAGCGTCTGCCGCTGAAAGAGCAGCGAATAATACTACTATCAATAAATTTATTAAGAATGTTGAAAGTAGAATTTATGCTAACTTGTCAAAACAATTAGTTGATAATATGTTTGGTACAAGTTGTGATAGTAGCACAACAACTTGCCCGACAAGTGGTACTGCTACAGTAGAGGGATCCACAATATATTGGGTCAAAGATACATCAACTGAAATTATTACATTAACAATTACAGATCCTACTGGTAATGTTACTACAATGTCAGTACCATTAGGTGACTTTAATTTTTAGGATTTAATATGGAAACGATACCACAAGTTGCGATAGGATTATTACTTTTATGTTTGTTAGGCGGTTGTGCTTCAACAGGTAACAATGGTCAATATACAAATGTTTCAGAACCTTTTATTGAAGGAACTACCACTACAAAAAGATTACATGAAATACCTGATTTAGATAATCAACCTGTAATTACGATTGCAGTTTATGAATTTACAGATCAAACAGGACAGAGAAAACCTAATCCAAACTTTTCTCAATTGTCAACTGCTGTAACACAAGGACCTGATGTTTGGGTAATTGCAGCTTTAAAATCAGTTAGTCAAGGTGATTTTTTTAAAGTAGTAGAAAGAAAAAGTTTAAGTAACCTAGTTAAAGAAAGACAACTAATTAGGTCGACTAGAGAATTATATGATGGTGAAACGCAAGCGTCAAATACTTTGAAACCTTTATTATTTGCAGGTTTATTAGTAGAGGGCGGTATTGTTGGATATGATAGTAATGTTATGAGTGGTGGTGCAGGTGCAAGATATTTTGGCATAGGTGTAAGTGAAATGTATAGAACTGACCAAGTCACAGTTTCATTAAGACTTGTATCAGTACAAACAGGTGAAATATTACTTACAGTCCATGCAACAAAAACAATTGCCAGTCATAAAACTGGCGGCGATGTATTCAGATTTTTAGATATGAGTACAAAAGCATTAGAGATTGAAACTGGTGCAGCTACAAATGAACCAGTAAGTTATGCAATAAGAACTACAATAGAACACGCTGTCTTACAAATGGTGTACGAAGGCGTGAATAAAGAATTTTGGAAAATTAAGGGAGTAGATAAAATAGGATATGAAAACAATAACTAAATTAGTTATGTTTTTGATGATGTTTACAGCGCCAGTTTTGGCAAATGATATTTATGTAACACAATCAGGTGCTACATTAACTTTAGATGTATTACAAGATGGTCAGAATAATACAATAGGTAATAGCACAACAGCGTCAACTGTAACAGGTGCTACATCTAACTTTAATATTGACCAAATAGGTAATTCAAACGTATTAACTTTTGATATCAATGGTGCAAGTTACACAGGTACATTTAGTACAACTGGTAATAGTAACAACATAGATTTCAATTGTGATAGCGGTGGGTCTAATTCATCATGTGCTACTGTGACTGCCTCAATCATATGGGTAGGTTCTTCAAACGACCTAGACATAGATGTAGGTGAAACAGCAGACGCTACGGGTGCTAGTATAACAATAGCAGGTGCGTCAGGTAGTGATTCAAACGTAATCGCAGGAACAATAGATGGTACTAGTGTTATCTTTACATTGAATGTTAATGGTGATACAAATAATTTTTTAGTTGATATAGACGGCGATGGTGATAGTGCAGGTCACACTTATATTCATAACCATACAGGTTCAATCGCTGACGTGGATATTACACAATCAGGTATCTACGATAATATGATTACTCTAACAACTTCAGGAGATAACCACAATATTGATATAATCCAAAGGGATTAAAATGTATATACCCAAGTGGTTTTTAATTTTACTAATACTCATATGTGTTGTCAAATGTAATTCAGCATTTGGCAGCATAGGTGAGGTTTCTTTACATGAAGGTAATGCAGCCATTGATAGAAAAGATGGCGAACAAGACATTATTGTTTCAAAAGACCTAGATATATTTTCATATGACACAGTAAAAACAGGCAACGGTAAAGTTGGCATTGAATTTATAGATGATACTAGAGTTGACGTAACTGAACATAGTAAATTAATTATTGATGAATTTGTTTATGATCCAAATAGTAAGACAGGTAAACTTTCATTAAAAGCAAAACTGGGCACAATAAGATATGGCTCAGGACAAATCGCAAAAAACTCAGCAACAAATGTATTAATAACAACACCAACAGCAACAATTGGTGTTCGTGGTACTGATTTTACAATGACCATTGATGAAATAGGTTCATCTACAATTATATTATTACCATCTTGTGATACAAATGGTAATTGTTTTGTAGGTGAGATTAGTGTGGAATCAGACGCAGGTCAAGTGATACTTAATCAGGCGTTTCAAGCAACTGTGGTTGATACTGTAGCAAGTAGACCATTGACACCTGTACTATTAGATTTAGATGAAGAAATGATTGGTAATTTATTGATTGTTTCTAAACCTGCTGAGATAGAACAAATGCAAAATGAAGAGGGACTAAATGAAGTTGCTGACGCTTTAGATATTGACTTTTTACAATTTGATGATTTAGAAATAGATCACCTTGAAGATGATGAAAGTCAATTTGCAACAGGACTTGAAATAGATTTTTTAGAACAAAACTTTTTAGCAGATATTTTAAAACAACTAAACGAAGAACTTGCAAAACAAATGAGGTCAGAATTTGATAAACAAAAGTCAACTGACGGTATTGTATTAGGTAAAAATCCAGAAACAGGTGTAATAATATTAGATGAAGATCCACAATGGGTTTGGGCAAGAGAGGATGCAAGTGGGGCATACATAGAATTAAGATTAGATAAAGAGTATGGTTATGTTTTAAACATAATACAAAGTGAATTTGAACAGTATGATTTTGAATTAGGGGGCAACGAAAATGCTATTACGATACAGCAAATTAATTAGTTTTTTATTTGTATTGTTTTGTTGTACATCAGCATTTGCTAATACAGCACACATACAATATACTGATACCAATATGTACAATAAAATAAAAGGTGAACTTGAAAGTTATGGATATACTGTTACAGGCACAAGTGGCGGGTCAGTTAGTTTAAGTGATTTTACTGGCAAAGATTTACATATCAATGTTGCAGGTAATAACAACTGTGGTAACAATTGTAAAACAGCATATGAAACTTATATAGGTGCAGGTGGTAATGTTATTATTGCAGGTGATGGTACTCATAATTCAAATAGAACAAGTAGTATTGAGGCACTTATAGAAAGTAAATTAAGTGTTGGTGCAATTACATTGTTTACTAATAATGCAAACTACTTAGCACACGCACATGGTAGTCAATATTCAGATACAACTAATTATTGGGTTACAAGAAACGTATTTAGAATGACCTCAGGTGGTACAGCATTAGCAGATAATTCTGGTGCAAATCTTAGCACTTGGAAAAACTGGGCAGTATATGGTTATGGTAGTAATGGTGGTAAATTAATAGTAACATTTGACCAGGCACAATTTAATCATACTGGTAATAATAATAGTGCTACTTGGTCTACAAGACTATATACCTTTTTAGAAAAAACACTTGAACATGAAAGTATAACATCAGCAACTATAAACATAACACCGACAACAAGTCAATCATCTACAATAACAACTGATAAAGCAAGAACAGGTAATGGTGTTAAGATGAATGTTAATGGTGATGGTAATACAATTAATATTGAACAAACAGGAGAAGATAATTTTATTGTAGGTACAGATTGGTCTAGTGATAGTGCAATTACAGGTAATGATAATACTGTAAATATAGATCAAGGTAATGTAACAACGAGTGGTAATAGTGGCAACAATGGTCTTGCATTAGATATAACAGGTAACACAAATACGCTTAATATTTCTCAAGGTGATTATGCTACTGATACAGGCGACCATAGAATGTTTTTAGACATAGATGGTAATACAAATACACTTACTTTACAGCAAAGAAATAATGGTACTACATCAAGTGAGCACTATATGAGTTTAGATTTAGATTCCTCTTCAAATGTTATTACTATGCAACAACTTGATAATGGAGATAAGACATTGTTTTTAGATATAAATAATTCTAATAATACAGTAGATGTAACCCAATCAGGCACAGGTGAACATTACCTTGACATAAAATTAGATACAGGTAACTATGCTCATGATGTTGATATATCACAAACTGGTTCTGGTAATCATGCAGCTCGTGTAGAGTTAGATGGTTACTCTACCGATTTTGATTTAAACCAACAAGGATCTACTGACCAAGATTATAATATAGATATGACTTGTGGTGTTCAAGCAGGTTGTACATTGTCAACTACACAAGGTAATTAATGAAAAAACTATTGACACATTGGACTACTGCTTTTATAACTTTATTTGTATTGACATATATTGGTTTACAAGACCCTTCACTTAAAGAAATTTTAAGACTTAAATCATTTGACTATCTTTTAGCAAATGAACCAGCAACACCTTCACAAGATATAACAATCATAACAATAGATGAAGAAGCAATAGAGAAGTATGGTCAATGGCCATGGCCTAGAAATGTATTAGCAGATTTAATTGTAAATTTAAGACAAGCACAAACAGGTGTAATAGTTATGCCTATATTGTTTAGTGAAGAAGATCGTTTTGGTCATGACGAAGAATTTTGTATTACATTAGGATACGGTACTGTAATTGCACAAACAGGCACAGCACAAAAAAGAAAATCTAATCCTGTGCCAAGAGGTGTTGCAAAGATAGGCGATCCATTAAACTTTTTATATGAATGGCCTGGTATGGTTGGACCATTACCAAAATTAGCAGATTGTACACAAGGTGTAGGTGTTATTAACACAGCACCAGAGATAGATGGTGTTGTAAGACGAGTGCCATTGTTAATGAAAATAGGTGATGAAGTTTATCCTAATATGGCAATCGAAATAATAAGAGTTGCAGTAGGTGATCCTAGTTATCAAGTAAAAGCAGATGACTTTGGTGTAACTGCTATGAGAGTGCCAGCATATGCAACAATCAATACAGACGCAAACGCAAGAATATGGTTAAGGTGGAACAAAGAGTTTAAAACAATATCAGCAGCAAGTGATGATTTCACAACAGCTGCAGGCACTACGGTTATTCTTGCTATGACAGCAGAAGGATTAGGTGGTGTAATCGCAACACCAACAGGCGAACAATATGATTATGTTGTATCTGCTAATTCATTACAAACAATATTAGATGGTGAAACAATTACAAGATATGATTCCTTGATAGAATTAATGCTTGCATTTGCTGTAGGATGTGTTATAGTGTTAGTTTGTAGATTTACACCTTATTGGACTATTGCATTATTACTTGGTGTGGGTACGTTTGGTGGTCTTAATTATACATCAATTGCATTTGAAAGTCTAGTATTATTTGATGTAACATGGATATTACTAACAGCATTCATAGTAGGATTTCATTCTACATTTTTACGTTTTATATTAGAGTTTAGACTTAAACAACAAATCAGAAAACAATTTGAGAAGTACCTAGATCCAAGACAAGTTGCTATATTAGTCAAAGATCCTAGTAAATTAAAACTAGGTGGTGAAAGAAAAGAAATGAGTTTCTTGTTTATGGACATTGTAGGTTTCACACCGATATCTGAATACTATAAAAACAAAGATGATCCTGAAGGTCTTGTAGAAGTTATCAATGACTATCTAAACAGAATGAGTAAGATTGTATTGAAGAATGGTGGCACAATTGACAAGTATATGGGTGATTGTATTATGGCATTCTGGAATGCACCACTTGATTGTGAAAACCATGCAGAAATGGCAGTTAAAACTGCTATCGAATGTGCTGAAGAAACAGATAAAATTAAAGCAGAATTTAAAGAAAAAGGTTTACCTGATATCAATATAGGTTCAGGTGTCAATACAGGCACTTGTATTGTGGGTAATATGGGTAGTGAAATGCGACTAGATTATTCAGTAATCGGTGACGCAGTAAATCTAGCAGCAAGACTAGAAGCACAAACTAGAAACTATAAAGACGAAAATGGTAAAGTTACACCTCTATTATACCCTTCATTTACACATGAAAAGTTGCAAAATATCAAGTCAGTTGAAGTAGATAAAATCAAAGTAAAAGGTAAGGAAGAATTAATTACTATCTACAAACCAATATAAATAGTAGTATGGCAAAGACAGTATTTGATAAGATACTTGATACAACAACTGGTCCTAAATCGTATGATTGGTACCGAAAAGAGGTAGCAAAACTTACGACACCTGGTGCTCGAGCATTGATTAATCAAGGCAAAGCAACATTAAGACCAAAATATGGTGTAATGAATTTGTTTGGTTATGACCCTAAACTTAAAGCAAGTTTACCTTTCTATGACAGATTTCCTCTTATCTTTCCGTTAGAGCCTGCAAAAGGTGGTTTCTATGGTCTCAATTTTCACTATTTAAGACCAGGTGCTAGAGTAGCATTTTTAAGACAACTATCAAGGTATGCAAGTGATAAAAATTTTGATAAGAAAACAAGATATAACATAGGCGAATTATCAGGCACATACTTTAAAAAAACTATAAAACATTATTTGTTTTCACAGGTGAGAACAAGTTTTTTAAATATAACAGCAGATGAAATGGCAATAGGCATATTTCTTCCTGTTGCAAGATTTATAAAAGGGAGTCCATACTAATGGCAATATTTAAGTTAGGTAAAAGAATAGGACCATTTGATATAAGTGGTGGACTGTCCAGAGGTGATTTAAAAGCTTCAGCATATCATAAAACAGATAAAGACCCTAGATTTAAACAAGGTCAAAATAGTGATAATACGATCGGTCGTTTTAGAGCGTCTATGGGTAGAGCTGATGGTTTTGCAAGACCAAGTAGATATACAATCAGATTATTCCCACCTGCTAATTTAAGAAAACTAACACAAACAGTTGATTTCAATAATGTGCCACCAGGTGTAAGAGCAAGATATGCTCAACCAAGTGGTAAAGATATATCAGCACTAACAAACACAATCGGTGAAGCACTAATATTACATTGTGATAGTATTAGTATGCCAGGACATGATTTAGAAGTTGAACAACATGAAATATATGGACCACCATACAATATAGTAAAAGGTCATTCGTATTCAGGTACAATATCAGCAAGTTTTTATGCAGATAAATTTTTAAGAGAAAGACAATATTTAGAATTTTGGCAAAGAATGTGTACTAATTGGGACACAAACAAAGCAGGTTACCTAGATGATTATGCTGGTAAAATGCAAATCATACAATTAGGTTCTGATAATTTAAGAGATATGCCAACATATGCAATTGAAGCAGTAGATGTATTTCCAGAAACATTAGCTGCGATAGAATATGGTTATGGCAATAGTAATCAGTTAGTAAAAATTAATGTAGGGTTTCAATATAGAAAATGGTATAACCTTGCATTGAAACCAGGTAACTATCAGTTTGGTGCAGCTGAACAAAAAGCACCTGAAGTAAAAGGTGCAGCTAAAGGATTACTTGGTGCATTACCACCTGAACTACAACGAATAGGTAGAGGTGCTTTAGATCAAGCAAGAACAACACTACCTACTGGAAAACTTTTTGGTGGGAGAGTATTCCCACCGTTTATATAATAACACATAATTTTATATTATAAAGGAGATAAATTATGGCATTACCAAAACTGAACACTCCATCATATGAGTTGGAAATACCAAGCACAGACGAGAAGGTACAATATCGTCCATTCTTGGTGAAGGAAGAAAAAATACTACTCATAGCATTAGAGAGTGGTAAGAATGAAGATATTATTAATGCTTTAAAAGAGATAGTATCTGAATGTACATTTAACAAGTTAAACGTAGCAAGTTTGCCTATGTTTGATATTGAATATATATTTTTGAATATTCGTGCTAAGTCAGTAGGCGAAGTTTCAAAATTGAAAATAAGATGTCCTGATGACAAAAAAACTATGGCTGATGTTGAGATTGACTTAAATTCAGTTAATGTTGAGATTGGTGAAGGACATACAAATAAAATAGAACTAGAAGAAGGTACAGGAATTATTATGCAATATCCTACCATTGATAGTTTTAAACAACTAGGGTTGCAGAATATAACGGCAAAGAATATGACCGATATAATCTCAGCTTGTATATTACAAATATATGAAAAGAATGGTGAAAAAGTTTACAATGCAAAAGACCAAACAACTAAAGAGTTAAGTGAATTTGTTGAACAAATGAACACTAAACAATTTCAAAAGGTTCAAAAGTTTTTTGATACTATGCCTAAATTAAAAAAGGTAATCAAAGTGAAGAACCCTAAAACAAAGGTTGAGAGTGAAGTTACATTGGCAGGACTAAACGATTTTTTCGGGTAGCCCTTTCGCATGACACTTTAGAGAATTATTATCATGTTAATTTTTCTCTAATGCAACACCATAACTATTCGCTAAGTGATTTAGAGAATATGTTACCATGGGAAAGGGAAATATATGTTGATATGCTTGTTCAACATTTGAAGGAAGAAAAAAGAAAAGCAAAAGAGAGGCAACAGAATAAAAAATGAGTGAGCAAACTAAAAAGGTAAATTTAGAACTAGAGATAGACACTAACATGGTGGATTCTAGTAAGAATAGATATCAAGGTTTAATTGACCTTGCTAGAGCAGTAGACCAATGGCGAATATTTCCTAGAGTATTCATCTCAACATATATCTATTTACTATACAAAGTAACCATATGGTTTATGCAGTTGCCAGATCCTACTATGGCACAATCTGGACTAGTATCAATTGTTGTTGGTGCTGGAGCAGCATGGTTTGGTTTATATGCAGGAACAAGTAAAGGAAAACAAAAATAAATGTTAGGCGCATTATCATTACCAGCAGTTGGCGGAATAGATGTAGCAAAGTTTGCAGGTGTACCAGGTGTGGTAGACACACCGTCAGCAAACGAACTATCTGGTAATCAATATGAAGATGTTACAAGCGAAAATGTTAGTCCTATGGCTAACATACAAGAATTATTTATGGAAATGGCATATGATTTAAAATCTATAGCCATTAATACTTTTGAAACAAATGAAATATTAAGGGATGCCGCACCATCAGGTGCTGATATGAGAGATATTGGAATAGGTGAAGAAGATAGAGGCGAAGATGATGAAGATAAAGAAGATAAAAAAGAAAAGAGTGGCATATTATCTAGTCTAGCAGGTGTATTCAAAGGTTTAGATATGGGTTTTGGTGACAAGATGAAGATGTTATTGTTTGGTACTTTACTATTAGGTATTACAAAATATGCAGACCAGATTATACCACCTCTTGCAAAAGTATTAACATATTTAAAAGACACACTATTTCCAGCATTAGAAAATTTATTTGATGTGGTTGATGATGATACAGGTGAAATCAAATGGTCAAAAATTTTAGGTATAGGTCTTGGCGCTTATGTTGCAACAAAGATAGGACCTTTACTATTAAAACTTGCATTTAAAGTACCAGGTGGTTTAAAAGTAGCAGGTATATTAGGTCTTGCAGTTTGGGCAACTACATCTATATTTCAAGCAATAGGTGATTGGGGTGCAGCCAAAGACTGGACAGAAGATTTGGGTGCTACAGATAATGAAACACTTAATAAAATATCAGGTGCTCTTGGTGGTAGTTTAGAAGGTGGCATAATGAATGCCTTTAGAAATGCTAGTAAATTTGCTGGTATGGGTGCCACTACTGGTTTCTTGTTAGGTGGTCCTGTAGGTGCAATAATTGGTGGTTTATTAGGGGCAGCATTTGGTGGTGTATTAGGATTTATTGGTGGTGGTAAGATTGCACAAGGTTTAGAAGCAATGGTTGAAGGTGTAAATAATATGTGGAATACTGTAACACAATCAATTACAGATATATTCTATGATAGAGAAATTGCTGATGGTCCAGCAGGTGCAACAAGAACACAAAGAAGTAAAGTTGGTGAGATATATGATAGAGCAGCTGCGATTGGTGATAGTCTATTAGGTTGGGTGAATGATACATGGGAATATCTAACAGGTTGGATACCTAGTGTAGATGATTTAAAAGAATATGGTTACAATATGGGAACATTCATTAATGATACCGTAAACGATTTAAAGAAGTTTGTATTTGATGGTTCTATACCACAATTTATGGGTATTGACTTATCAAAAATGGCAGAAGCTTTACCATCAATAGATGAAATAAAACAAAATATTATTGATATGTTACCTGACTTTATGAAACCTAAATCAGAAGCAGAAAAACAACAAGTAAAAGATTTAAGCGAAGCTGAAGAGAGTGGTTTGTTTGATAAAGATTATGTAGGTAAAAGTGAGATTGAAAGAGATATGGTTAAAGACGCACCAACAAGTCATTTAAAATCAATATTAGCATTAGAGAGTGATGATTTAAGAAAAAGTGACATACAATTCATAGAAAATGAATTAGCAAGTAGAGGTGAAGATTTAACAAATGTTAGAGATGTTGAAGATGTGGTAATAGAAGATAATGCTACAAATAAAGTAAAGATAGAAACAGGTGATGATGGCGCTGATAATCTAACGGGTACTGCTAATATAGTTACAACACAAGATAATTCAGTTAAAGCAAAAACAGATAATACATACATTGGTCAAGGTAATTCAGCATATGGTTCAGATATGAATGCTTGGGCATCAATGGCATACGGTGGTGGTGCTAAAAATTGGGGATTAGGCGGTTAACCTTTTTGTTGTAGGTGTTTTTCAGTCCATATATCAAACTGAATACCTCTATCATCACACCATTTTCTTGCAGAAGCAAACTTATCTCTATTCATTTGAAAAGTCCTCATCTCATATAAAACAGTTGACCTCTTCTTACCTTGTATAGACCTAGGTGGTGACAAATCTTTAGATGGTTTAACTTCAATTAAATGTGTTTTTTCTTCACCATCTTTATTCTTTACTTTAATTAGAAAGTCAGGAAAGTATCTACGAACCTTTTTTGTGAGTGTATCATAATAAGGTATTGCTACTTCTTCACTTGCCCATTGTAATATACTAGGGTTGCCATCAAAGTATTTCATGCACCTTCTTTCCCACATAGACCGATATATGATATTACCACTATCGCCCATGTATTTGTGTGGGTTTGTAGGTGTATATTTACCTTTGTATTTTTGTGCTCTTTCTTGCATATTCATATAAATAGTTAGTACAATTATTTAGTAAAGGAACACAAATGTTAGGTGACGTAATGAGAGGTTTATCGAAGAATGTCTTTGGCGGACAATCTAATGGCGGTAAAGCAACAGAAATAGGCACAAAATCACCAATAGAGTTAGCAAGATTTTCAAAAGAAGATAAGTTAAATCAAAACCCTCTAAAATTTTCTACAATGTCATATCCTAAGGATATTATTAATGATCCTATGGCAGGGCATTATATGTTATTCTATGTCAATGTTCCAGCAACAACAAAATTTACACATCAAAGTCCAGGTGGTGGTGTCGTTGGTAATAAAATACTTGAACCAGAAACAGTATTTGAGGCAGGCCTGCCTCAAGATGACGCTATATTAAGAAAAGCAAGTGTAAGAAATGTACAGACAGGTGCAGAAACAGTTAGTGATAGGGATTCTAAGGCAAAAGTATTTAAAGCTGGTTACGCAGAAAGACAAGCATTAAAACAAGGTAAAACAATTGATAGTAGCGATAGAGTAGACTTATATCAACAAAAGAGAGCACCAATGTCAGGTATTCGTGCTGAGATGGCAAAAGCAGGCGCACAAGCACAAACAAAAAGAATTACTGATTCGGTTGCAATATATCTACCACCAAATGTACAAGATAATTATGCTGTAAATTATAATGAAACAGAAACAGGACTACTAGGATTTCTAGCTGCGTCAGGTGGTTCAGCAATAGAAGCAATCAAAAGTGGTGATATGGAAGCACTTGCAAAAGTAGGATTAGGAAGTGCGTCAGGTGTACTAACAGAAACACTTAAAAATTTAGGTTTAGGTATCGCAGAAACACTTACACAAGCAGAGGGTGGTTATGAATTGCTCAATCAAGTATTTGGTCGTGCAGCTAACCCTTACATGGAAGTATTGTTTAGTGGTGTATCATTAAGAAACTTTACATATAACTTTACATTTATGCCTAGAAATGAAGAAGAACAACAAGAAGTAAGAAACATTATACAATTGTTTAGATTTCACGCAGCACCTGAATTAAGAGAAGGGCATAGTATGTTTTTAACACTACCTTCAGAGTTTGATATTCATTATATGTATCAACCAGCATCAGGAGAAGCAACAGAAAATTCATTTTATAACAAAATCGCAACCTGTGTACTCAAAGGCGTAAATGTAGATTACACACCAGGCGGTGTTCGTTCACATGGTGATGGTTCACCAGTTAAAATTACAATGACTTTAAACTTTACAGAAACAGAAATGATTACTAAAGATCATATTAACGCAGGATACTAAATGGCATATTTTCAGAAATTTCCGTTTATGGCCTATGCGGTCAACAATGACAACCAGTACAAGTTAGTACGAAACTTGCTTAAGCGAGTGAAGTTAAGAGCAAATATCAAGTCAGGATTATTCTTATTTGATAAGTATGATGTCATTGAAGGCGAGAAACCTGAAGATGTAGCATTTAAAATATATGGTGACGCAGAATATCATTGGGTTATATTGATGACAAATGATATTAAAGATAGATACTTTGAATGGCCAATGTCACAACCACAGTTTCATCAATACCTAGAAGATAAGTATGGCGTAGGCGAGTCCGATAGCATACATCATTATGAAATATCACAAACAAGTGGACCTACGACTTCAAGTGGACCTGAAGATTATTCATACCTTGTACAAGTTAATTCAGACGAAGCAGGCGCAACAGCAATAACAAATAGAGAGTATGAACAAAGAATACAAGATCAGAAAAGACAAATACGCATATTAGATAAAAGATATCTTACTCAATTTGTAGAAGAATTTGAGAAACTAATACAGGAATAATATTATGGCGGATGTAAAGAATCCTGATGTACTAGAAAAACCAGGTGACTATAATCTCAAAGAAATAGTCATTGTCAATTCTAAAGGTGAAAGAGCAGATATTAAAGCATTTGTGCTTGAGATGAATTTATTTGAAAGCATACATCAAGCAACAATGTTTGGTACGCTTGTAGTTACAGATCAAGTTAATTTAGTTAATCTAGTGCCGATTACAGGTAAAGAAAGACTATATTTTAAGTTGACAACAGCAGGTGCAACAGGTCCAAAAGACGCTATCAACGCAAATCCAGAAGATGGTTACCCTTTTCACATATACAAACTAGCAAATCGAAAAGAAGTAGAGCATAATGTATCACAATATATTTTACATTTTGGCACAAGAGAGTTTGTTCGTAATCTTCGAACAAAAGTAAGTCAAGCATATGATGGTGATGTATCAGCGAGTGCGCTAAAGATACTCAAAGATGAACAAGTTTTAGATAGTAAGAAACCTGTATTCTTCGAACCTACGCGGAATGCTGATAAAGTAGTGATACCAAACATGAGACCTTTGAAAGCAATCGGGTTGCTTGCAGATAGAGCGTTATCAAAGAATGGTAAGGGCGCAGGTTATTACTTCTATGAAACAACAAAAGGGTTTCATTTTCGCAGTTGGGAGAATATGTGTAGTTTAGAGAGTTTACATCAGCGTGAACCAAAGATGGTATTCAGTTATAACGCAAAGAAGATACCAAACGTACCTGAAAGAGTGTTTATGAATGAACGTGCCATTGATGATTATGAGTTTATACAACATTTTGATAGTGCAGGACAACAAGCACTTGGCGTATATGCACAAAACATTATCTATTATAACTTTTATAACAAAGAGATATTGCGTACAGACTGGAAGTTTCATCATCATTGGGAAGACCTGAAACATACAGACGAAAAGAACATACCACAATTAAACGATCCTGTTGATGTAGATCCAAAAGATGATGGTATCGGTGATAAAGGTGTTGGTGATTATATAAGTAGTAAGACAACACTACTGGCAACAACAAGATATACCGATGGTAAGACGCCAGGCAGTGCGTATGGTGATGATCCAGGTAGTGAAGGATTAACAGAAGCAATTAAAAACTATCAATATGCTTCAATTAAGAACAATGTATTAACAATAACTATCAAAGGTCATGCAAATTTACAATCAGGTGACATGATACAAGTTGATATACCGCCTATTGATAAAGATAAAACAAAGAGAAAAGATACAGGTCAAGCGTATGACGACCATCATAGTGGTAATTATGTGATTACAGCCATACATCATAAGGTGATTAAAGAACAATATTTACAAATCTGTGAGTGTGTCAAAGATAGTGTAAGAGAGAAATATACACCTGCTCGTATCGAATATAGTGGTACAGTAGAAAAAGAAGGGTCGATAGTCAATCAGTACGATACAGATAGACTTGAAAATGCCTAAGAGTTAAGGATTTTTTTATGAACGACAAAGAGAAGTATAATTGGAAGGGTAACAGCCTAGTTTACAGCGAGAGGCATGGATTACATCTACGCCCTACAGCTAAGAGAGATGAAAAGACTATCAAAGAACACACAGATTACCTGAAAAGAACAGGTGATTTGAGAGATGTAGAGAGTAATATAACACAAAAAGACAAGAAGTCAAGCGAAAAAGCGTAGGTTTTGAGTGTTGATTTATAAGGGGTTTTAGAGTGAATACAAGTTTAATACATAACATATTGCTAGTAGAATGTCAAGCAAATAAATGCTCGAAAATGACGGCTGGCCATGTGTATAAAGTCTGCAAGGACGAGGAATAAAATTTATGGACTTCATGGGAAAAACAGGATTTCAATGGTTCGTTGGAGTTGTTGAAGATCGAAATGACCCACAGAAAGTGGGCAGAGTTCGGGTGCGTTGTCTTGGGTATCATACGCCTGACAAGGGCAAACTACCTACGGCCGACCTCCCTTGGGCAGGTGTAATGAACCCGATTACATCAGCGACTGTATCTGGTGTAGGTCAGACGCCCCTTGGGATGGTCGAAGGCACCTGGGTGATAGGCTTCTTTGTCGATGGCGAAGATGCTCAGCAGCCATGTATTATCGGGACATTACCTGGCGTACCTAACAAGCTGCCGGCAGGGCTGGGGTTTGAGGACCCTAACAAGAATTACCCCAAGTATAAAGAAACAGATGTGAATAGGCTCGCAGTTGCAGATGACAATAACCCTCACAGTACATTGACCCTACGAAAGGCCGATCGTACTACGAATATAGGTAACGCAGACTTTAATGCTATTGATATGAATATGCTTGACACTTCGGATGCAGTTGTAGAGAACAATCTACCCGAAGATGATGGTACAGACTTCTCTGAGCCACAGATACCCTACGATGCCGAATACCCTCACAATCATGTCATGGAGACAGAAGGCG
>VTLG01016269.1_pt1 | contig 42981 bp, 35 predicted proteins | sample 4694571 | NCBI WGS metagenome assembly VTLG01 (sample SAMN12604809, study PRJNA352737) | marine metagenome | biome: ENVO:00000447; feature: ENVO:00000209|ENVO:00000569|ENVO:01000036; material: ENVO:00002151; isolation source: viral sequences binned using virsorter ...
GAAGTTACATAAACCACACATTATCTTTTTTTCTAACCAAGCCTTAGAAAAAGTTGTGTTCGACTTGCTCATGTTTTCTTCTCAGTTCCCTATCAATAATTTTTTCATATTCTGATTTGTGCCACTTGATAGGTTCTATGTAATCTAAATCATATTCCTTAATACCAACATCCCAAAACAATACTTTTTCAGATGGTTTTAAATTTTTAACCATCCAATCCCAAGCTTTTGCTTCGTATGTTTGGTCAAGTGGTAACGACTCATCCAATTTCAATTTATGTTGATATGGGTATTCCGACTGAACCACATGGAATTCTCCGTCAAATCTATGATCCCTCTTGAGACGATCATACCACATTTTTTTGTTTTTATCAATATAACCACTCAACGCTACAGGATGGATAGTTTTAACATTTTTGTTATACAACTTACAACCTAATGCTACACCTAACATAGACAAACCACTTCCCGCGATCCCCACAACGGTCTCTACACAGTCAGGAATATTTTTCACTTGTTGAGCAATAGTTTCCATTACTTGTTTTCCATTCATTCCAAATTTTATTTGGAAATAACCTGTTTCACCAACAAGTTTTTTGGCATCAAGTTCTGGACCCGATATATTCGGATTCCCTACACCATATACCTTGGCACCAAACTTCTGAGATAGTGAAGCATTTACTCTATAACTATCTTTGATATGGTCGGGATAATGTGGTATTGTAACCAAACATTTTAACCCAAAATACTTTGCAACTGCCGAAGTTATACAACTCTGTGGAGATGGTATTCCAGCAGCTGTAAGTATTCCACCATTACACTCATTGAGTATATGGTCTAAATTATCATAGACAAGTTTAGAACATTGTCTAACTTTACCACCACTAACACCACCAAGATTGAAAAGGTCATCTCGTTTAACCAAGTACCCTTTATGTTCTTCAATCGGTGTTAATTCGTTTATCCAAGTATTAAAATGTTCTTCACTAAAAGTTGGGAAATTACCAAAATCAATCAACGTCTTGAACGGCTACAAGAAAGTAAGTGGCATCATAATCATCAACTTTGAAGTTGATTTTCGATAAACCATCTTGAGCAACATATAGTGTCGCACTTTCACATTCCTTGTTTGCCACTAAGACATCTTTGAATAGATTTGCGTTAAAAGACACATTATCTATATTAGATGAGGCTGTAGTCTCAACAGGAATTGTAACTCTGTTTGTATTGATTGAAGAATAACCTATTACAAGTTTCACTCCATCATCATCAGCTATTACCGTAAAGGTATCGGTATCTGGTAGTGCAGATTTACCACTAATGAATCTATGAATGAAATTGGAATCTACCTTTATCTCTACTTGAAATTCAGGAAGTTGTTTCAGTGCTGGTGGTTGATTAATTACTGATTTATCCGACAACATAAAGTTGACCTTAGATAGTGCATCAGAAATCTCAACGGCGATTGCCTTATCACCTGCTTGAGTCAAATTAAGAGTTACATCATCATCCAAAACACCTAATAATCTACTAAGTTGTTCTGTATCGTAAACTCCCAATTCTGAATCTTCAAATGTCCAATTGTTCATTGTTAATTCACCGAGTAGTGCTTTATCACCAGTAATGAATCGAGTAGATAATTTATCACTCTTGCTGTTGATAACCACTGCATTAACATTACCACCTAAATGGTATTTATCAATGAATCGAGTCAATTTGTATTTATTCATTTATCATTTCTCCTTATATTAATTGATATATACATATATATCAAATTTATTTCTCAAAATCAAAAAAATCTTTCTATTTTTGTTGGTTCACCCAATAACTCATTTAAAAAATCTTTGAATTTATCTTGTGGGTATTTATTTCTACCAAGATTTACAAACCTTGTAGTGATTACAAAATTTCCCCTTACATATCCTAATTCATCTTCTATTCTATCAACCGATGGTGCCTTTGGTGAATATGGTACAAAAACTTCATTCAAATCTATTTTATATCCTGGTAGATAGAAATCACATCCCTCTTGTTTTATAAATTGTTCTTCTAAATCTTTCCAATTAATTTCAACATTCATCGGTTTCTTTTCTCTGTAAAATCCACCATCTTTACTCGCAACTAACTTTCTTTTTAATGGTTTACCAACCTGAGTCAATGGTCTATTACCTTTTGATGTTCTCGCGGATAACATAACATTAACCATCATTTTTTTAAAACATTTTTTCACTAAAAAAACCTCTCTATACTTTGTTCTTCGTCTACTGGTTTTCCCCAATCCAAACAATCGTAGAACATTTGTAGTTTTTTAGTTAATGCTTGACCATATATTTTATCGTGGTCTATATGTTGATTTATAAAATTCATAATTTCAGGTGGGTCCTCGTGTCCTTTGTAAGCAACTGCATTTAAACCCAATGTGTTGTTCTTCAAATACACCCAACGAATCTTATCACCATTGTTGATGAATTGATATTTCTTATCTTGTTTAAAATACTTAACCAAGTCATTGTATGCTATTGCGGCTTTTACATGAACAGGAGTTCCTTTTTTGAATGTGGTGAATACAGAACTATTTTCTTTATCTTTCTTTTCCATATACTTCCATATTCCCTTAACTCCTGTGGGTGATGAAATATCATCGAGTTCATTGTATTTCATATTCTTCTTAAATCTTGTTATCCTATGGTCTATCTTATCTTTTGGAACACTTGCCAAAATATCATCCAACACATCAGACAATAGTTTTCTGAATAATGGAGCGAAGTTACTACGAACCGTATCCAAACCCTTTACCATAGTCTTGTTTACTTGAACACCATTGTCGGATATGATTTTCATACCATATCGTTTCTTCACTATGAACAAACCAGCCTTTGCTACAATCTCCTGCTTAATCTCAAATCTATGAACATCAAGATTACAAAACTTCTTTGCGAAATAATGATAACTATTATTTAGAAATCCTTGAACCTCAGTTGCTATCTCGTTGATTCTCTGAGTTTTCATAACATCACTCAACTCTTGGTTTGGGTATCTTTTTTCAATCAATGGAACTGCTGAATAAAATACCGAATCTGTATCAATGTAAATACAATAATCATCTTCCGTTCCCAATTCCTTATTATAGAAATGATTACCAAGTTTCTTGGTGAACTTAATCAACGATTGACCTGTTTTTGTAGTGGCCTCGGCGTTATCTAAATCATAGAATCGAAATACAGGTAAACCCAAAACACCATACATTGAGTTTAAAACAATTTTTTGAATGTGTTGTCGTCTATTGAAATAACCATATTGGTCATCATCACCTTCATCACCAAACTTCTTTGCCAATTTTCTAAACTCTTTTCGTTTATCGAACCACTCTGATAATAGAGTTGGTATCAATCCTTGTTTATCCGTTCTATACAATATACCATTATTGGATACCGATACTTGATTTTTATCAAAGAAATCTTTTAATTCTGTTTCGGTGAATTGTCCTTTTTTCTTACCATTCATAATGATAGAGTAAGTTTTATTCCTACCAGCAATAAATTCTTCTGGATTCCACCCTTCAATTTTACCAATCTTTGTTTCGGGTGATATATTCAAACTCATAATAATAGATGGATACATACTTGTGATATCCAAATCATAAACCCAATCGTGTTTACCCTTTTGTGGGTCCTGAACATAAGCTCCTGTGAACTTTCCCTCTTTCTTTACTTCTTCTCTGATTGGTTTATTAGGTGCCACAACTCCGAGTTTTTTTAGATACACCAATATAGCTCCTTCTAAAAATCGAGAATCATATTGTATATCCTCGTATGGAACATGACCTACATGACAAATTCCTCGACACACATCAATAAAATCTAACTTGTCGTCTAATTTCTTTACTATCCTAACATCGTGAATGTTATATTCAATAAATTTTTCCAAGTCATTTTCATACAAGTCATTTAGTGTTCCATCATAGGAAATCTTATTTGTTCCAACTTCTGAATGACCAATATCATCCAACCTATAACTCGGTTTAGAACTAAATGTGAAATTCTTATAAAGAGCTAAGTAATCCAAACAACTCACACCTGCTATCATAAATCGTTCTCTGTATTTATTCCAATAAACATTAGAGATTGGTGAAAGACAATCTGCCACATTTTGACCAACTATCTGAACTGAACGATTATAAAGATATGGAATATCAAAACCATCTACATTCCAACCCGTGATAATGGTTGGTCGTATTTCTAAATACTTTGCGAAAAACCTCTGTAATAATGCAAACTCATTATCAAATGTTTCCACAATTACATTCTTGCCCCAATCCTTTGGAACTAACTTTTCTTTCTCATCAAGGACAAAACAAAAATATTGGTCTGTTTTACTATCGTGAATAGCAATAGATGTGATTTTATTGGGTGCCTTTTGTGGACTTGGAAAACCTTCGGTTACTTCTACCTCGATATCGATTATCATAATACGATGACCTACTGATGGTTCATCACTATTGGTGTACATATCAATAAGAGTTCGTGTTTCAGGATTGATATCACTTTCGTGTAATCCTACCACACTTTTATCCCACTTATATGTCTTTTTTAACCTATCACCATACAGAGAAACATGAGTTCCATAATTGTCTTTCACATAAGCATACCTTTTATAAGGCACTACTACATGACCACTCTTGTCATCCCATATATGTACTTTGTTCTTACGACTTTCGTAATATATGTTTTGGTACAATATAACCTCTTAATTTATACTTGATCTTACGAATAATATTTGATAATTCCTAATACTTTTTAGCTACAAATTGTTTCAATTAGTTTTCGTGAAACTACATAAGGATCACAATTTGATGATGGTCGTCTATCTTCTAAATAACCACAACCATCCTGTTCTACTTGCCACGGAATACGAATTGATGCTCCTCTGTCTGAAACCCCATAACGGAATTCAGTAATCGAACAGGTTTCGTGAAGTCCTGTTAATCTTTGGTCGTTATCTTGACCATAACACTCTATGTGTTCTTGATGTTTTGGTTCTAATTTTTCACAAGCTTCAATTATCTTATCCCATCCACCTTCTTCTCTCATTTCTGATGTAGAGAAATTAGTATGACATCCTGCACCATTCCAATCACCTACGATTGGTTTTGGATGTAGTGAAACTGATAACTCGTGTTTCTCACAAATTCTTTCCATTAACCAACGGGCAACCCATAAATCATCACTTATATGAATTGAACCACCAGCTCCAATCTGATATTCCCATTGTCCTAACATAACCTCTGCATTAGTTCCACAAATCTGAATACCCGCTTCTATACAAGCATCAGTATGTTCTCTCATAATTTTTTCACCTATATTTCTACCACAATAGTAATCCCCTTGTGGTGGTGGTTCTCCTATATCTGGCCAACCATATGGTTTATTATTTTCATATAAAGTATATTCTTGTTCGAATCCTACCCATTCGTCAATATCACTTTCTAAATCTACAAATGTTTCTTCTAACTCTCTCCGTGTATTAGTTTTGTGTGGTGTATCATTTACATTCCATACCTCACATAATACAATTGATCCTTGTTGGTAGGTGGAACTTTCTAATGGATTAGGATATATCCTTACTGGTTTTAACACGCAATCAGAACTACTACCATCTGCCTGTTCCGTTGAACTTCCATCAAAACCCCATATCGGAGCTTCATTTCCCTCTCGTCCAAAATACTTAACTATCTTGGTTTTACTTCTTATTTGTGTTGGATTACAACCATCCAACCACAGATATTCTAATTTATGCATTTTATTCTCCGTTGATAACAAGGGGAAGTTAGGCGTACAATAACAGCCAACTCTGTTTTCAATCTGTAAACTACTTCCCCAATTACTATCATGTTAGAAATTAACAGACAATCCTAAGTTAAAGTATCTTGGTGTTCCAAGAAATACTTCAGCGTTATGTGCTGCGTGAACTTTATCACCGTAACTATTGTATTGGCTGTGGTCTACCGCGTCTTGAACGAATACAGCGTCTAATGCGTTAAACAAATGAGCTGACAACGACACATCATATCCACCAGTCCAATTGGTTGGTAGTTTATATGAAGCGTGTATATCAAGTTTAGAATACCCTGGAGCTTTCCATACTTGTTCTCTGTCTGCATCATCTACTGAATTTCCATCTTCGTCTGTAGCATCAATATCGTATTCACGAGAATCAGGACTCCAATCACTATAATTATTATCATAAGTGTTGTATAGTGCCTGAATACTAAGTCCTTTAACAGGAGTTAGAGTTCCACCGAATACATAAGATGTCTGAGGCATATCACCTACGAATAATCCATCAAGTGCGTAATTGTATTTGGTTGTTTTCAAACCACTTACATTACCTTGTTCATCATATTCGTTTTCTTGATAATTACCTGCTGCATCACCATCGAACTGCCATTTACCAAGACTTACTGCTCCATCCAATCTAAACATAGAATGAACTTGTGATGATAACTCTACCTCAAGTCCTTGATGTTTTTGATTGATACCACTTAGGAAGATAACATCAGTATCACCTGAATCACCTTGTCCTGTGGTTACGGATTTAGTAAGGTTTCGGTCTTTCCAATCTGTATTGTAAACATTCGCTTTAACAGCAAATTTATCAGATTTGAAATTAATACCAGCTTCTGTACTAATGAATTTCTCATTAGCAGGATCTGGTGCAACCGTACCATCATAGTAAATCACATTATCCATAATTGGTGGTTTTTCGACATATCCAGCGTTAGCAAATAAACTAACATTGTCATCTATATCGTAAACTGCTCCACCTTTTGCTTGGAGTGTTGTGATTGATGGTGCTTCAATTAACTCATTCTCAACCGTAAAATGGTCTTGATAAGTATACTTGATGTTAGATACACCACCCATACCATAAAGGTTTAGATTATCCAAAGTATAATTACCTTGAACAAATCCACCAATCCAATCAACCGTAGTATGATTGTGGTATGCAATGATATCACCTAAACCAACTCTTTTACCATCTGCGTAGTTGTCGTCTGCGTAATCCATATAGTAATCACCACCCATCAAATCACGAACTTCACGAGCGTGTTCAATTTTAGCAGTTCTCCAATCAATACCAACTTGAACCTCTAAATCATCATTTACTTCATAGTTTAATTTGGAGATTAAACCGAGAGTATTTTGACGATTAATAGAGTTACGAAGAATACCTACTGATTGATTATTACCATCACCATGAGTTCTTGGTAGAACTCTCTTATCAACATAAACTGTGTCTGCGTCACCTGAGTTGTATGCAACCAATGTATTCCAATCTCTTGTCCAAGGAGAACGACCATAATAAAACTTATAATCTTCTCCACCTAAAACACCATCGGCGTCGAGAGTTGGAATCCTACCATAAGTACCAGTACCACCACCAGAACCACCACTCCAATAAGCTACAGATGAAAGGCGAAGCTTTTCATTTATATTTAGGAAATGGTTAAGATTAACCAATGGTTTATGAAAGAAATTTTCTCTTTCATTTAGGAAGTTAGGATTGTATCTATCAGTTGTACGAGCTCCGTACATATACCAATATTGTTGTCCTTTGTAGTCTGAACTAATAGGTGACCAATTCTGATTAAAGAATCGACCAACATCTTTGAACTTACCATCTTCCCCAAGTGCTGTTTCATCATATCCATCTATACTAGCAGCAAATTCAGAGTCATATGCTCCGATATTCTGTTTGTATAAATTTTGACCATGGCGTTGTGGAGCTCCGATAGCGTATAATTCAAATCGGTTATCTGCGTTAGCTTGATAACTCGCACCAAAATAATATGCCCAAGCATCTGTCCATGTTTTGTCGATGAGTCCATCACCTGTTTTTCGTACTATTGTACCACTTAACGCGAGTTTATCTCCAATCAAACCACTATTGTAATTAAGAGTAGTTTTTAGGAAACCACCTGCGCCTGTTTCTTGTTTGAACTTACCGCCCTTTTCGTGTTTAGCAGGATCGGTAATTATGTTCATAGTTCCACCGATTGAAGGTGTAGCTAGATTAACAGCTGATAGACCTCTTTGCATCTGAATTGATTGTGCTGCGTCTGCAACTCCATCCCAATTAGACCAATAAACCCATCCGTTCTCCATATCATTCTGGGGAACACCATTTATCATTACTGCTACATTTCGTTGGTTGAATCCACGAACATTGATACGAGCATCACCCGCACCACCACCTTGTCCAGTTGCGTATACACTTGGTGTAGTGTTAAGTGCCAATGGAATATCTTGTGAACCAAGACGGAATTCCATATCCTCTTTTGTTACATTAGTGTAAGCAACAGGTGTCTTTGCATCAGCTCTTGAAGCCAAAACCTCAAGTGCTGACAAAGTAAGTGCATCAATCACAAGTGTGAAATCGACACTTACATCTTCTTTACCCACCGTAACTTCTTTAGTTACAGATGAGTAACCGATGAATGAAGCAGTAATAGAATAAGTACCTTCGCCAGGTGATACCACATAAGCTCCATGCTTATCTGATACTGAACCTAACTCTGTTTCCTCTACTACTATGTTTGCTCCAACCAAAGGTTCTGAGTTAGCATCATTTACAGTTCCAACAATAGATTGTGCGAACAATCCTGTCATCATCATAAATGATACAATTAGATTACTTTTATTCATAAAAGTTCTCCTCGTTTGTTTGGTTAAGACACATTTTTTCACAGGTGTGTCAGCTGCCTGTCCGCTGGTTTTATTGTATGTGAAATTTTAATTTGCATAATCTTGGTCATCATTATCACCAGTTGTAGGAACAATCTCTACATCACAAAAGTCTCCATCACAGAATTTCTCTATGTTGGCCTCCTCTTTATGTATCACTCCAAAAGATAACTTTCCAAGTTTCTTAACTTGTTTATTATATTCCTTTTCACCAATTGACTCGTAAGGCATCTGTTTGTATGCACCTAACTCGTGTCTTGGTAAAAGAGATATCCCCTTTAAATGATATTGATAATAATTTAAAACTTGTGGTATCATTGTACCCTCTGTTTCTGGATCGAATGTAACCGTACAACTTACTTGATTGTCTGCCCAATGTCGTTGAAGAAAAGCGGCTAAACTGAATTGTTCCCAAATGGATAATTCACTTACGGTCCTGATTCCTTCACCTACATCTACTGGTACTTCTACAACCATTGTTGTATCCTCTGAACCAAAAGCTGGTTCTACTTTATATCCTGCCTTTATCATTGGTTCTAATAATTCTGAATGTTTTGAAACCCTAATTCTTCTAATGTAAAAACGACTCTCAGGATAATGTAATCCAGGAGTCGCTCCTGCTAATAATGAAACCGTCCCACTTGGTTTTACACTTGTGGTTTTGATTGATTTTGGAATGGCGAACCAATCTGAATACATATTATCCCATTCTTGTATTGTATCGTATCCTGCTTCCAACCAAATTTTTAACTCGTGTAATCCTCGTTGAGTAATAAATTGTGCCACACCACTTACACTACAACCAATTCTTCTATTTCTTAACATAACACGATTTGTATCACTCCAATGTGTTTTTCCAAGTGTTACGGATTTGGCATACAGATAAGCATATTTTAATGTTCTTTGATAGTCCTCTAACGAATCGTGATTATTAGGGAATGTTTCTACCAAACAACACAACTCATATGATTCAAGTGATTGTTCCAAACAAGGATTACCACCAGCTACTCTGTGGTCTTTATTATCACCACCATTTTTCATTCTTGAGTAGTGTCTCATATTATCCAACCAAGCAAAACCAGGTTCTCCATTATCTACTATTCGTTTTGCTGCTTCTGTATAATCCATACCAAGTTCTGCAAATATTGAATTATTTGAAGTCCAACCATATTGGTCACGATGTGGATTTACTTTGTAATTTTTTAAATCTAAATATTCTTCATCATAAGGATCACCGAATACAATCTCAGCGGTTCTTCTAACATTACCAGCTACAACACATTTACCAATCAAATTCATTATATCCACAATAGTGGTTACTGAAATTGGTTCTCCACTATTCTTATCCAATACTTTTCTAATATCTTCGTGAACTTCCATCAATGGTTCAGGTCCTGAACTTACTCCACCAAAACCTTTAATCGGAACACCTGATGGTCTGACTTTTGAATAATCAAACTCCATAGGTGCTTGACCATGAAAATAACTTTCCAATAATAATTTCAGAGATTCAACCCATCCCTCTCGTGTATCAGGTATTTCGTAAGTCTGTTCATCTCTGTCCTCATCAACTCCCTTTATTACTATCTCTCCTGCACCCTTTGTATCAAATCCAACACCAACACCTAACATACTTGCGTCCATAAGGAAACAAAATGGTTTAGCATAATCTTCTTTTAATGTTGATGTTGATACGAATGCACAATTGTTTAGGGCGGCGTACAAACCTTTTTCTTCGGTAACGGCTGTTCCCATTGCCCAAAGACCTCGGCCGGGTGGCAAGAATTTCATAGTGAATATTCGCTCATACATATCCTGTGCGGACGCTTGAGCTTGCCACGGATTCCACCCTAATTGATGTGAATCAATCCAATTTTTTTGCATGGTGTAAGTACCTTCTACAACCCTTTGTACGGTTTCCCACCATCTTTCATTTTTACCATCTTCTTTAATTCTTGAATAAGTTCTCATATAAACCAACTCACCCAATCCGTTAAAACCGAAAGGAGCTTTTCTTCTTTTATACTTGTTTATAAAATTTTCTGATAACTTAAATTTTTCCATCTGCACAATTTCTCCTAATTTTTATTTTGCTTTCCATAACTTTACCTCATATAAGTATAATATATATCGATTTCTATTCGAAGCCTTCGGTATCTTTTTCAGAATTATTGTATTTGTTTGCTAATTGTTTCCTCAAATACTCTTGACTATTATCCATCTTACCTTGAACCTCTTGACCACTTTGAGTTTGTGATTCATAAATTTCAATCTTACCAATGTTCGTATTCATACTTGATGGAAAAGTTATACCATCTATACCAAAACGATTCTTTATAACATGAAACCTGCTTGTATTTGCAATCTTATCTTCAACCTTTCTACTAACTGATACTACGAAATCTGCTATCATTACTTTACTATATGCTTCTGCTACTTTTGTAGCGTCAATCACTTCTTCTTCCAACGAACTTCTGTTTGCCTGTGAGGCTGTCCATATCGGACATTCAATTTCACCAGCCAATCCTCTTAAATCTTCATAAATATTTTCTAATACATGCCGTTTTTCTGAACCAACACCTTTTAAAATATCAGCGTAATCAACCAACACCAAATCAGGTTTAGTTCCTTGTATTTCTATTTGACTCAAATGTGAAGTTAGAGTTTGAACCGAAGCACTTTTTGTAGGAAAATACTTAATCAGTAATGTTCCCTTTAATTGGTCAATCTTTTTCTTTACATCATCTTGATAATACTTTATGTCTGCTGTAGTAACTCCACTAAAAACCGTATCGTATCTCAACCCAACATAATTCTGATTCAACTCTAATGTATAATGAACAACATTCAAACCTCGTTTAACCGCTGAAGCTCCAAGACTCTGTAAACACCAAGTCTTACCAATACCAGCTGGAGCTACCACAACTCCTAATTCACCAGCACCTAATCCACCATCCATAACCTCATCTATTGGGTCCCAACCTGTTTTTACAGTAGTTCGTGATGATTGAGTTAATCTTTCTTCAATTCCAACAATATAGTCGTGTCCTAAATCTCTATCAGAACCAGCCTTCATTGCATTATCCACAAGTTTTTTGATTTGGTCGTATTGTCCTACCTCAATCAAATCCACACTATCCATAATGGCATTTTTCATAACTTGATTACGGCAGAACTCTAATGTTTGTTCTTGTACAAATTTTAAATCAGTTGACTTTACATTTCTCCAACTCTCTTTTAGATTCTCCACTACTGAAACTTGTAGAACTTCATTCTCCATATCATCTATCTTGACTTTCATCACCTCAAGTGTTGGTGGAGTTTTATACTCAAAGAAATAATCTCTTATTTCCTTACATATCCATTTGTTAGCATCACTATCGAAATACTCTGGTTCAAGTATATCTGATATAGTTTGTATAAATTTCTTATCTGATAATAAAGATGATATTATCTTGGCCTGAAAGACATGACCAAATTGTGATAATGTTGATTTATCACTCATTAAAACCACTCATGTTGTACGATTCCTGCAGGATTTTCTGCTTTCTTAATACGAGCCTTTAGTATATTAAAATACTCTTTTTCTCTTTCTATAAGTAGGTAGTTACGCTCTGAAAACACACAACTAATTCCTGTTGTTCCACTACCTGCGAATGGATCTAATACGACATCACCTTTACGACTACCAAGTGTAACTAAGTAACTCATCAAGGTTGTTGGTTTTACAGTTGGATGATTATTTGCTGATGGTTGTGTCGTGAATTTCTGTTCCACACCTTTCATATCGGTGCTTGGTTTATCACTTTGACCATTAAATATTTTTTGTTGTTTGTCGAATTTATCCAATCCCATATTCTTTTCTGATTTACTTGGTTTTGGAACTGCTAAAAATGGAAATGTTCTTTTAATTTCATCTGGTAATTTCTGAACTCTATCTTCCCACCAAGCATCTAAATCATAATATCTACTGAACGAATCTCCATCATCTCTTGGTTTCATTTCTTTACGATAACCCAAATAACTACCATGTGTATTATTCTCTTTGTAATTAGATGGTTCTTTACCAGTAGTTGGTGCTAATTGTCCTTTACTTTTAACATTTAACACATCATCACTTACCAACAGGTTTGCTGCAAATCTACCGAATGGTGATGCTTCTGCCGTATCATTATTCTCACTCTTAAATCCACTTGTCTTGAATACCGTATTTTCTTCTCTTGGTTTTCTTTTAGTGGTTTTTCGTGCTGGTTTATCCCAACCACCACCATACATTTCGTCATCTCGTTTTTCTATAAATTTTTGATGTCCTGCTACATTGTCTTTATCAAATTGTTCTTGATCATCCATTCCAGCAAATGGTATCCTACAATCATCTAACCAAGTAACTCCTTTACCATTATCAAGTGCTTGGTCTAAGTATCCTTTTTGGTCTAATGGTTTCATTGCCACTATCACGACTTCCACGGCGGGTTTTGGTTGGTATCCACCATAACTCCCATCAAGTTTTTTGGCTTCGTCTGATGCAGGTCCTGATGTTATTTCTTCTTCCCCATATCCAAATATATCTTTGTTATTTCTGTTAGCTTCTGCTTGAGTAAATGTAGTTCCTCGTTTTTTTGCTTCTTCTACATCACCTCGTTTCTTTACTCCAATAACCTCTCGTTTAGCACCCAATCTCTTATCAACTGCCTTTCCAATATTCATAGCCTTTGGAAACCCTGTAGCATAAGTCCAATAGATTGGTGTGAATCCTACTTCGAATCCAACTTCATCTAACATCTGTGACATTCTGTATTGAACATCACTTCTTGGTGCACTCATTACGAATGCAAATGAACCAGGTTTTAATACTCTTAGGGATTACTCAAATATTTCTCTTGGTGGTAATGTATTATCCCAAGACTTACCCATAAAACTATATCCGTATGGTGGATCTGTACAGAGTAAATCTACTGAATTATCTTCAAGTTTCTTTAGTTCGTCAGCACTATCTCCATTGACAATCTTACTGCTCCCCATACATTTTTCTCCTTTTTTCCTTTCTTCGTTCTTCTATCTTTTTTAGTCTATATCGTTCTTTGGCTTTCTTGAGAATCTTGGCCTTATTACGCTCATAGTGATCCATTTGCCACTTTCGTTGGGCATCTCTCTTTTCTTCTTTTGTATAATATTTCTTTTTTCTACCCATTGTTTATCTTCGCAAATCTATTGAGTTTTGTCCAAATTTGCATTAACCAACTATCCATATTAGGTAATGCACCAAACATTCTATCTTCTATGAACATTTTTTGAAACTTCATCTTTACTAATTCTTGTATTTTACCATTTACGATATTGTTTACTTTGAGTTTTGCTGAACCACTTATATCCACCTCTTGTAACTGCATCAATCTGTGATTCAAGTGCATCGTATCTTGTTGTTCTAAGATAGTGTTGTAGAATTTACCATCACCACTACCTTTCTTACTTTCTGCTGTTTTAATGATGTCATCTACTGAATAATGGACACCATCTTTAAGAGCAGGAAAATTCTTTACGAGAGTTTTAGTTCCGATTCCTAATACTCCCTTTATATTATCTGATTGGTCGCCATCAAAGATTCTACACATTAGAAGATTATTGGATGTTACACCATATTCTTCTTTAACCAGCTCGGGATTATATAGTTTCTTTTTGGTAGGCGACCATACAGATATTCTATCACTTACTAACTGCAAAAAATCCTTATCGGTACTCATGATTGTAACCTTACTTTTCGGTAAGAGTTGTTTTGCAGCATAGGCAATAACATCATCCGCCTCGACACTATCTATGGAAAGGATAGATACTGGCAGACATTCTAAGTATTCAACGCAACGAGATAGTTGCATCATCATAGAATGACGCTCATCATCAAGGTTCTCAAAATCGTTTACACGATTGAGTCTGATTTTGGTTGTTCTTCGTTTTGCCTTGTATTCTGGATAAATTTTACGGCGACGATTACTCCCACCTTTCCCATCAAATACTATGAGGGTTCGTGTGGGAGCCAACATTTTTATAGCGTAACCGACTGATTTCAGAAAACCAACTATTCCACCAATGTGAATTCCATCATCATTAGTAGTTGGTATAACACTAAACACTCTGATAAAAGTATTTAAGCCATCTATTATCAGTACTTTTTCATTGGGATTTGTTGAATCTACATCGCCGCCGTGTTTCTTTATCTCATCGAGAATAGAAAGGTACTTATCATTACTCATCACCGACTACTTCGTCTGTATACACTACATCATCAATACCTAAATCAGCTGATTGGTATTTCAATATAGATGCTTCACAGATTTGGTCATACAAGTGATCTTGAAGTCCATCAACTTCTTCTAATTTCTTTTCAAAGTCCTTAGATTGAAATTTGATATCTTCCTTCTTATAATTCAAGGTATACCAAGCACCTGCTGCTTTAACAAGCTTGTGGTCTTTTAATACCTGTAACCAACTCCCCTTATCATCAATACCACTATCGAAATATAAGTTAAAGTCAGCATGACGAAGTGGTGGACCCAAACGATTTTTAATAATCTGTGCCCTACACTTCATACCAAGAACATTTTTTCCTGTATCTTTAATCTGTCCCATATTCTTTAATCGAATACGAGTTGATGAGTGAAATGGTAATGCTTTTCCACCAGAAGTAGTCCACGGATCACCGAACATTACTCCGAGTTTCTGTCTGAGTTGATTGGTAAATATGAGAGCTATTCTCTCACGACCAACCATTTGAGTAATCTTTCTCATCGCTTTAGAAACGATAATTGCTTTACTCGTTGCCCATCCATCTTTCTCGAAATCGGCTTCCATTTCTACTTTGGTAGATGCTCCTGCAAGTGAATCTACAAGAATTGTAACTAACCTATCTCTATCTGATTCTCTAATCTTGGTAACTATGTTTTCAATACATTGAAATATATCTTCTACGGTTTCGACATGAAGATATAACAAGTCTTGAACATTAACACCAATAGTTTCTAACCACTCACGACTAACTGAAGTTTCAGTATCTATGTAGACTGCGAGTCCACCTTTTTTCTGAGTTTCTGAAAGAATGTGAGTTCCTATTAGAGATTTACCACTTGATTCTAAACCATTAATTTCAGTAATACGACCAACTGCAACTCCACCATTAGGTCGGTTGGAAATTGCTAAGTCTAATACAGATGAACCAGTAGATATAAATTCCTTTACATCAGTAGGTGTGGCGTTAGAACCATCTAAGAAATAGGCTACCTTTGTATCCTTGAACTGCTTATTAAGATTATCGGCAAGAACTTGTGCAAGTTCGTCTTTTACAGACATATTTTGCTCCTATCTTTTACTTATTAAACAGGTCATCAAAGGCATCATTTACATCAGTAGTACTTTTTACAGCACTTGCTATTGTTGATGCTGGAACTGAATCTTCTTTGGATTCTGTTGTATCTCCATCTTCACTTGGGTTTAACCAATCTTGTAGAGCTTCTGCAAGTTCGTCATAACTTAACTCGTTATATACTTCTCGTATATCTTTTTGTTCGTCAAGTAAAGTAGTTAGAACTGCTTTATCTTCTGTGATTGGTGTTTGATTCGGTTTAACGCGAATAGAAGTTTTTGGAAACGATGCTCCAGTTTCTTCAGCTGTTTTGAACTCAACCACTACATCTCGTCCATTTACTGGATCACTAATATCACCATAATCAGGGTCGGCTATGATTGATAATAGTTCTTGATATACTGTTTTTCCAAAACCCCAAAACTTAGAACCTTGATTTTCTTCACCACGAACTACAACGGGTGCGAATGTTCTGAGTTTAGCTTCCAATTTCTTACCAAGTCTCCAATCTTCACGATTGCCAGATGACTTTAGTTTTTCGGCAAATTCTTCAATCGGGTCTGGACGACCAAATGAGATTGGTGAAAGATAAGACTTTCCACCTAAATCATAATGAAAGAATAGCTCGATAAACGGCGTATCTGGGTTTAGTTTGTATGGTAAAATTCGGATTTGAGTTTTTCCCGGCTGTGGTTTCCACAAGTTTGTGGTGCGGGTGCTCGAAGTTTGTAACTGATTTAATCGCTTTCGTACTGCTTCAATATCCATTTGTTATCTCCTTATTATTATTATTATTTTTATTTATTATTCGTTAATTGTCATTGGTATAACCTTTGACAATAATAAGTATCGTGTCATTTCAAAAACAACACGAATTTTTTGCTAAAATATTTTAAAATTATAAAATTTTCTCTTTGGTGGGCCTTCAAGTTCATTCCATTGAGTTTGTAAATTTTCTGTTACTGATAAGTGGAAGCGTAATTTACTCCATACGATAATTAAAGTGAAATCTCGGTTGAAAAATACTCCTGATAATACTCTGTAATTATCATCATCAGGATACTTCTCATCATAACCATAATATTTGTTCCAATAAAGACTCATTTTTTAGTTCTCAATTTTTAATAAAAAAAAGGTGGTAAGTTTTAGATAAATTTAATTATCGGGTATATGTAAAAAGACCTCACCACCTAAATAAAATGAAAATTTGGGGATGTTGGATTAACGATTACCAACAACTTCAAGCTCAGATTTTTTCTCCCTTGTACCTAACACCTTTCAGTTACGAAAGTTCTCCTCAATGATGGTTAGTCATCGTCAAAGTGAGTACAACCTCTGTGCCATTACCTTAACTCTCTGAGTTTAGTTTCTTCGGTCATAAAGTGGGATTTCGGTTTTACCCTTACCCACAACAAGGTCTAAAGAATCGTGTTCTTTATATTTTCTTGAAGTACATTCTCTTAGTATTGTCATACGATATTTTCAACATTTAGCCGAATATCAACCCACCACGAGTCTAAGAGCGGATTACCTTATGAGCTTCTAAAGGTTACTCATTGTTCGGTCAATCCCATACAGAGTAAATTACTCTCTGTACTTTCCATTTTCAATTTGTCAAAAAACTTTTTGTCCTAATGGACATTTATATATATACACAAAAAATCCCAAACGATAGGTTTTTTGTGCTTTTTTTAAAAAAATGGGGAATCCAGAGTCCTCAAACGAGTCCAGCGGTATAGTCTAACTATCTATTCCCCAAAAACTTTGTCGGTTTCCAAATTGGTAGTCTACCGACAAACCCACCACCCTTTCAAATTATCGTAGAAAGGACGAAACCACGAATTTTAAAGTTTTTGTCAATGAGAACTTTAACTCACTACCCCTATCTTCTCCACTTGGGGGGGATTTTTCCCAAGTGTCTTGGTAGATTCTACTCCTTAGTCCGTTTTTACCACTCCAAGTTGGTGGACTTCAAACAGGGTAACATTCATAGATTAGTCATTTTTTTCTCTCTCATTACTATTGATCTTACGAATAAATTTTGTAAAAGTCAAGGCTTTTTTTGACTTTTTTTACGCTAATTCCAACATTGAAAATGGAACATTATATAACATACCATTCATATCAACTATGGCTTTCTTAATATTCATTTTAGTGATAACTCCTGGAGTCCTTTTGGTTTTCTGAACCACAAAGACATTAGAACCAACACTTAATGATGATTTACCCAACATAGTCTTACAATCACTAATGAATGCTGATAACTCATTCAAATCTGAAAGACTATCTAATTTCCTAATTTCGTTTTTTATTGATAACATTTATTTACTCTCTCTATTTGTTACTTGATCTTACGAAGAATATTTGTAAAAGTCAAGGTTTTTTTTCACTTTTTTTAATTTTTTTTATTTATACAATCCATTCATTGCGTCATTGAAATCTGGATGTTCCTCACAATACTTATCTAAAAAATCATCTTCATCTTCATCATTGTAACCATAAGAATCATAGGGAGGTCCTGGAATATCAGGTTCATCAGGGTCAATCGTATCGATTGAATGGTCATATGGTTCTTCTTTAGGTTTTGTTTTACCTAAAACCTCATAATCTATGTAATCAAAAAAATCATCCATTTCTTTTTGAAACTCTTTACTAAATAAATCTCTCATTTTAAATACCCCCAAATCCTTTAAGAAGAGAATCTCCACCACAACACGGACATATCTTCCATGTTCCAGTCTTGTCGTCAAAAGTTTGAGCGGCGAAGAAAGGTTTGTCAAGTCCAAGAGACTTACCAAGTTTAGCAAGACCTATATCAATCTTCTTCTTACTTGCGATTGCTTTTGGTGTTTTCCATTTTTTCATTGTATAACTCCTTTATTTGATACTGGAATATACGAAGAAAATCAATACAAGTCAAGTGTTTTTTTCACTTTTTTCACTTTTTATTATGAATTAAATCAAGGGCTAAACTATGTGAAAAACGACCTGCTTTGGGTCCTCCATTAACTGCTCCATCACTTTCACCTGGAACTTTAATCCAAAGGTATGCATCTACCAATTCATCACGAGTTTTAGTTGTTGGATATTGACCTATTGCTCTTCCGTAAGGATTAAAATGTTCTTTATTTGCACCATTACCATTTCTTGATGTATCAATTACGAAATGTGGGACTGAGTCATCCATAATATTTTTACATATATCCTTCCCATACTTATAACAGGTACTTGTAGCATAATAGTTACTTGTATTGATACTGAATCCTCTAACTTTGTGTATATCACACATTCTCAAATAAGATGTTGCTTTAGAGACTGATAACCACCTTGGGTGTCCGATATCCAAATAAACTAATGCATTTGTCTGACTTAATAATTCAACTGATGCCTTAACAAGTTTCATTCTATCAAATCCATCAATAAATCCCATTTGTTCCATGTGTGGAATACAATCAGGTTCATATATTACTATTGGACTTCTATCACCTAAAGCATCACAGAATTCTTGGATAAATTCTAAATATTCATCATCTGAATCTGCACCACCTTTTGAGTGATGTCCTAAATCTCTATATGGAATTGAATATATAACTAATACTGGTAAATACGGGTCTGTCCGTTTCAGTAATCTTTGGATTGATTTTTTGGTCTTTCGAATGGTTCTTTTGGGCCCAACTCCATACCAAAAAGCTATTGGTTCTTTTGTGATTTCTCTTATTTGTGGATGTTCTTTACAAACTTCTTTTCGATTATTCCATTCTGGATAATAAAACCTATAATTCATCTTTTAATTTTTGGTCATTCTCCCAAGTATCTACATTTACAATTGTGTAAATTCGTGTATGAATTTTATTAAGTCCTTCATCATTTACTAACAATAACTGATTCTGATATTCTTCCCAAGGAACAGGAAATGTTTTATCTAAAATACCATTATTTTTTTCTCTGATGATTTCATTTAGTGAATTGATGGTATAAAGTGTATTGGTTTGTTTCTTTCGGTGTAATGCTATCGTGTCGATACCTTCTATAAAATTATCTTGGTTTTGTGGAATATTATAGGTACAAATCAACTGATGATGATCATCTTCATTTACAAATACATAAATCTTACTGAAAACTATATCGTGGCACTCAATGATAAGCTCTATTGTATCGTAAAGTCTATTTCGTTTTGTGAATGTACAAAGTAGTTGAGTTTTCATTATTCTCTCTCGGCTATTTCTTTTAATTTGTTAGCAAGTTGTAATCCAAACCTACCTGCCATTTTCTCACCCCTACCAGCCAATCTATGGTCATCTATTCCAATTTGAACATTATTACCTTGTGCATCAATATAAGTCAATGTCTGATTTTCGTGGTCTGCTCTGACATTTTTCAGTACATGGTCAAGAAAAGCATCTCCATCATTTATATCACCTTCGTATTTAAGTAACTCTGCCAATGCCTGTCTAATCCTTTGTGGTGAATGTGAATTCTTACCCATCTCACCGAGTACCCTACCATCAACAGATCCAGTTATATAATCGTGTAAGTGTGTTCTCTGTAAAAATCCTGCAGTATAGCTTCTTTCATTAGGACCTGGTTCAGTTTTCATTCTCTCAAGTGCTTCCTCTTCACTTAACCCTTCTTCATCCATCCAATATTGTAAATCTATTTCCCTTAACCTATTAACAGATTGTTCATACATATCATCCATAGACCTATCTCTTTTGATATGTTCATCTTCAAGTTGTTCTAAACCTTTATTATTCATTATTCTTTCTATATCGTCAGCACTAAAAGCACCATTATATAATGGTTTTCCTTTACTTGATCCAGATTTTCCTTTGGATTCTGAAACTTTTTTACAACATTCTTTAAGTTTTGATTCATCACCACCCATACAACGCGTTACTTTTTCTCTTATACTTCTTGTAACTTTAGTTGCCTTTACAGTTGAGTATGCTACACCTTGTGAACCAGTTCCAATACCCTCAACTCCCGTTCCATGAGCGTCTAATGATGCCTGCATTATTTCATCTGCATATTTCTCAGGATTCTTTTTAGCTTCCTCTACATCAACACCAGCCTTTTCTAAGTTTGCCAAAACTGTTTTGTTTTTTAAATTGTCTTGTAAATATTTTTTATTTGGTTTTTCATCATGAAATTCACTTCTTCCACTTTTACTACTTGCGGTAGAGGCCTTACCAATTATATCAGCATCATCCTTTAAAGCTTGTCTATTGTTTTCAATAACCTCTTGTGATTTTTTAACATATTTGTTATTAAATCCTTGACCCGTTTCCATAGCTGCTCTTTGTACACGAACTACTGATGAAACATCTGCCCCCTCTACTGCTGAAGCTTCGGTAGCCTTAGTAACCGATGAAATAGTTGAATTTGATATCATATCATTTTCACTTTGTTTGTTGGTTACATAAGCAACTCTCATATTCCCATTATTATCTTCATACATAACCATTGTATCAGCATCACCTTCTGTTCCTGTGATTGATTTATCTCCAGCTTTCTTCTGAAACCATTTTAGTTCTTCTTCATAATGTTTCATTTTTTCTGTATCACCAGCTTTTTTAGCTTCTTCATATTTCGTTAATAAAGAATTTCTAACTATAACACCTTCAGTTGTTGTTGCTGGATAACCTTCTGGTTGTTCTTTATTATAATCAAATGACTCATCATTTATAATCTCTCGTGCAGTATCAGCACCTCCAGTAGATTTTTTTATTAGTCCACGAGATTTCTTTTCATTTTTTGCCCATTTACTATCTGGATATTTTTCTTGAATTTCTTTCATTATGGCATCTTCAATTTCTTGATCTGTCATATCTGGATTTTTAAATCCAAGTTCCTTGGCCATATTACCCATTTCTTCTTGAACAGTAGTTTGTCCACCACCTTTACCAGTCTTTCCACCAAAAACTTCTGCTCTATTATCCTGTGTTTGTTGTCTAGCCTCTTCAGTGCTGGTTCTTTTATATTCACCATTTGAAGTTTTTCTAGCTATATCTTCAATAGAATCATTTTCAAAATCTATTGGATTTTTATTTTGATATATCCTTTGTGCTGGTTCTTCTTCCTTCTCATCTTTATCCTTTTTCAATTCTTCTTCACCACCTGTTTCGCTACTTTTATCATCAATCGGTTTATGTGTTCCCTTTTTAATTGCAGCATCTCGATTGTCAGCCGTATCGAAAGTGGAAACATTACCCTTTTTAGATAATGCCTGAAACTTACCCTCTCTCAAATTACCAATAAACTCATTCGTGGCATTCTCTGTCCAACCAAACTTAATTAGTGATTCTCTTAAAAACTGAAGGTGAGTTGGATTCTTTAAATTAGGAGCACCACCTTTACATTTATGAGAAAAGTCTTTTAATATTTTATCCCAAGTGTTCATAACTTCTCCGTTATATCTTCCATTTCATGATAGTTGTTCCCCTTACCTGTTTTAGTAGGAAATAACCCGTTACTCTCAATAATCTTTTTTGTTTCTCTCAAAAAATCAACTCCATCATCTAAATTAAAGTCAAATAAAAATGAATCATAACTATACAAAATTAACCGACTCTTGTATGATTCTAAAAAAGGAATCAAGTTACTCAACATCTTCATATTATTCTCAGTTTCCATCAACTGAATCATATAGTTGAATAGCTTATTCCTACTCATTTCAGATAAATTTTTCCTATATATCTTCTTATTATAAATATTAGAAGTTATAAAATCCCCTTGTTTATATTCTTTCCAAATTTTATTTATATAATCGTGAACTTTTCCAAAAAATGGATTGATTTGTATGACTTCTTGTGGAATATGTCCATAGAGATACTGGAAAGACCGATTTTTAGACTCTTGATAGTCGCATCCGTAAAATTCTCCCATATGTTCGTGAACTGAACCTTCAGGAAAACTATAATTTAATAAATTTCCTATTAACCGTAAGTGATATGCATCATAGTCAAACTCTACCAATAAACCACTATCGAATCTACTACGAAATGGTTTTCTACTACCATCTGTCTTGTTTAAAGCTGCAAAATTGATACCACCAAACCTATTACTTGGTCTACCTGTTGAAGTATAGGGATTATATTCACTATAAACTATACTTTCTTTGGTATTTAATCCAGCACTTTCTAAGTAAGTCAAATTATCAATTATATCGTCATTGTATTCTTGATGAACTGGTAAATCAATATGTTTCTGAAATTCATTAGATAACTTTCTACACAATTCCAAATGTTTCAATATAGGAACTACACAATTTACCCTATTCAACTTATAATACTTTCTATTAAAATAATCGTGTGTATTTGTCGTTATATCTTCAATGTATAATGGTTCATTATGTTCCATATAATGTTGTAGATTTATATCTATAACATTTTTCCATTTAACAATGTGATTAAATTCCTTTCTATTATACACATACTTTTTTTGGTCTGAATTTAACTTGTCAAGATTTGTTACATCAAGATTCATTGACTCACTATGTCTAAACGGCAAAAGATATTCATCACCATCTAATATTTTTACATATAGAAGGCACAAATCATTTTCTATTGGATGTTTATTTACATCACATAGAATTGGAATTAAAATACAACTTGAATCTTGATATTTTTCTAAAAAATTATCAAACTCAAGTTTCGTCTCTATTATCACTATAACCTATTTTGTGTTTTACATAACTAACTATTTGTTCAGCTACTTGTATATCGGTATATTTTTCCATACCACTAAAACCTGGTGAAGAATTAACTTCACATATTTTGTATCCACCATTATCATATAATAAATCCACACCACCAATATCTAATCCTAATAATTTTGTGGATTCCAATGATAGAAATTCCATTTCTTCATCTACATCTACTGGTTGTGCTTCTCCACCACGAGTAATGTTTGCTCTGAAATCTCCATCTTGTGATTCTCGTTTCATTGCTCCAATAACCTTACCACCAACCACTACAACTCTTAAATCTTTTCCGTGTGAATCACTAACATATTCTTGTAATAGAATATTGAATCTATCATTGAATTGTTCCATCATATCCATTAATTGTGAGAAATTCTTTTTATCTTTTGCTAAATAAACACCTTTTCCGTGTGTTCCACTCAACGATTTTACCACGATTGGAAATCCAATGTTTCTTTCTACATAACTTGAATCAATTGGATTCTTAACCAACATTGTTTTTGGATGTGGTACATTATTTTGTGCTAATATTTGCATCGTGTAAAGTTTATCTTTTACATTGTCAACTGAATCACTACTATTAATAAATAGTACACCCATTCTCTCTAAGTGTCTAAAAACTGCTTTTTGATAATATGTGGTTGATGAACCAACTCTTGGAATTACAAAATCAGGTATTGTGGTATATTCGTTTTCTACTTGAACTGATTTTCTATTTTCCTTACTGATGAAAATATCAACATTGTTTGGGTGCACAAAAAAACATTCTATACCCTCATTGTTAAAACACTCTATTAATCTTTTTGTCTCGTAGGATGGTTCAGTTTGTGTTGTGAATATCCAACCTTTCATTTCCAGTACACTTCTTCCCATAACTTAGTAGTTTCTGGATATACTTCTAACATTATTTCTTTTAATGCTCTTGCATATTCTTGTATTTCTACTTGTGATGTTTTTTCATCTCTTAATTCAATAAAATTCATTATAGATTGAAATGATGCTGTCCACCAAACTTGTGTATAAACCGTAAGTGGTAAAATACTACGAGCTTGTTCTTTTGCCATTCCCATTTCTAACATTTCTCGATAACACTTAATAGCAGTAGATTGTGATTTTTTCCATAGTGCTGATGCACCATCTTGGTCATCTACCACACCATCACTTGCTTGTTTATTATCATCCGATTGAGCTCTGTAATTATCTGGTATATAAAAATCCTCATACGCAACATAACGACCACTAATCTCATTCCAAGCGTGGTCTTTCGTTGGATGATTTGATGTAGTTTCAATACCAACTACATGCTTATACCATTGTCTCATTACGAATTCAGGTGCCTTAATAATCATCATTACATGCTGATGTCTAAATGGACTGAAGTGTTTATGTTTGATTAGGAATTTTGATAGTCGTCTGTCTTTGTTTGTGAATTTTTCACTACGACCACCGAATGATACTCTAGCCGCATTAACTGGTGTGAGGTCATCACCAAGACTATCAACAACCTCGATGTAACCCTTATCTAAAACATCTATTTTCATATTACCTATAACCTTTATTTATATATATCTTAATAATGTTTCAAACGATTAAGTTTTTCTTGTACTTTTTCAAGTTTAGTCTTTTGTGTATTATCATCAATATAAAATTCAAGTGGATCCAAATGATACTTTATCCCACTAAGAACTTTATCTGCCTCATCAAGTGCATCTATATTTGATATCCTCACATTTTCCTTTATACCAGTCAAAACCCAATCCAATGATACCGTTTTATAAAATTGTGTCCGTTTATTGAAATCTTGTTTTTTAATTTCAAATATGGTATCTCGTTCAGCAAAATAATATTGTGCAAAATAACGAGTGATTAATCCTTTAACCCTCATCTTTTTAGTTACGGTTACTTGATATGGCTTTAAATATAGTTCTCTTTTTATATCACCCCTTACCTTTCTATACTCAGAATAAAGTGTATGATTTTTTCTTCTTAAAAGAACTCTACTTTTACCATCGAGATACATTTCTTTTTTATCCCTACCATAGACAATAACATAAGGTGTTCCTTCCTTTACATAAAACTCAATATCCTCATCAAAATCTTCTTTATATATGAATTCCCATTTTTCTGCTTTTTGGTCGAGTCTATTTATAATTCTTTCCATTGACTATCCCCTAAATTGTGGAAGATTTGTCCATCCATCACCTGGATCAGACCAACTATCCCCTTCTTCCTCAAACCCAATGAGGATTTCAGCACCTTTAGGAAATCCTTGTAGACCTGTAACCCATTCTACCCATTTATCTGGGTTTATCACCTTTAATACCTTTTTAATTTCACTTACTGGAGATTTTGATATTAATAAATCTGGATAGTCTGCCTTCACTCTTGTTGCAGCAGTATAAAAAGATTCACCGAATGAATATCCTGGTAACTTATCTTGTTCTTCGGCACCGAAAATTTTCACATTTTGAGGAGCCCAAGGTTCAAGGAAATTATGTGTTTGGTTTAGAGTGCGACTTACTTTTCTCATGATAGGTTTAGGTCCTTTACTTTCTTCTCCAGATTCAGGTGATTTATAATCTTGTTCTGTAGGATAAATACTTTTTACCTCAATATCTGGATTACCTTTCCATTGTTTAATAACTCCCTTTCCTGTTTTAGGATCTACTTGTTTAGAATCGAAATAATACTTAAATCCCTTAGAATTTGTAAAAACTTCTTCACCATTGGGACCTATTTCTCTACCCTTATTCTTACCACTATTATGTTTTGGATCCTTACCTTTACCTCCTGATGAAATTCTCTCCCACGATGGTGTTTTCCTTTTTGCACGAATTTGTCCTGTTATGGTAGTAAACCATCCAGAACTATCTATCTTATGTGCCACACCTTTCATTTGAAAAACAGCTTCCTTTCTATACCTATCGGGTAAATAAGAACTATGAAATGAATTACCAGGATACATACCTCCTGTTCCATCAATTTCTATATCAAAATCTATTGGAATTAATGGATCTACATTAGCCGTTACACCATTATCGCCCCTAAAAAAACCTTGAATCTCGTGTAGTGCTTCCATTTTCATCTGTGGTAATCCCTTACCATCTTTATCTGTTGAACCGAAAATAGTATCAAAATATGAAGGAGCATCTGATATTGTCATACTATAAAGTTTTTGCCATTCAGATTTAGACTCGGTATTTTTATTCCAAAACGAACCTCTAATCGAATCAATTCCTGCAAATAGTTCCTTTATGATATCAGATTCTACTTTTGCATCAACCATATTAACATTACCATCATCATCAATATGAGCACTCTTTGGATTTTTCTTTTTGTATTCGGCCTCTCGTGTTTTTGCTAATTCTATTTGAGATTCTTTTATCTCGTCAAGTATAGTAGGATAAATTTGAATACCAGGACCACTATCAGATGGTGCTTCCATTTGGAGCATTACACCTGGTGTATAATTTTGTATGTATAAATTATGTGATTCAAATGCCGAAGTTCGACCAAATTTACGATTTCCTCTATTTGGTAAATCTATATCACCACTATAATAATCCATATAAGCAAGTGTATGAGCGTCACTTATTCTGGTTCTTGGATTTCCAGAATTCAACCTTCCCCATGCCAATGCTGCCATAGCATCATAAGTGTTTTGTCCAGCATCATCATCAATACTTCTTGCAGTGCTTGCACCATACATTACTGTTAATTTCATTCTGTCGGGTACTTTTGCATTTATATTCTGTGATTTTACTATTGAACCAGCCTCCCAAGTCGGAAACACAAATAAATTAGGACCTGCTGGATTTTCACCCATTTGTTTTGCTCTAGCATTACCCAAAAGTTCCCTTACGCTATACTGAGTATATCCTTCCTCTTTAAGCATCATTGATTCTCCAGTATCACTCATTATCATTGTGAATTTGTATACACCACCATATACTGATGAAAATTCATCCCATACATCTTGAACACCACTTGCCAAATCATCTACTTCACTTAATTTATTAGCTAAATATTCGGTGTTAAATAAAATATTTCTCATGGGCATATATTCAGGTGTTGCCTTATTTATAGCAACAGCAAACTTATCTAATTCTTTTCCTTCTAAAGTTTCTCCATTACCAGCCTTTGCTTTAAGTCCTATATCCTCATCAGTTTCAAACAACGAATTTATTATTGATTTTCCATTACCAAACCAGTGTACCATGTTTAGTAAAAGTGGATCATTTTTATTTGGTATTAACCATTTTGCCGCATCTATACTCATTAAAAATTTAGAATTATACATTCTTGTTGATTGTTTTATAATTTGAGAATAATCCTTTTCACCACCTGATTTCTTTTTACCCATTATTGATTTACCTTCAGCAGTATAATACATTTCTATACTTCTAAATTCACCCAAAACATTTTGTTGATTGTTGACAATATGTCCAAAGAATCTACTTAAAACATTATCTTCAAACCATCCCCAAGTAACATAAGTGCATCTACTTGCCTCAGCTTTCATTTGAATTAATGAATTTGTGTCTGCAACATACTTATTAATTTTTTTACGAATCACATCTTTAGTACCCCCACGGCTGACTTCGGCATTTGCTATTTTTTTGTTTTTTGGTCGTGCTTCTTCCACAGTTCGTTCTTGTATTGTATATGATTTCCAACCTTCAATATGAGATGCACAAATAACTTTTTCACCGATACCAGTTTTCATATGTCCTCTGGTCGTAGACCAATATGTGTCGTAAAAGGCATTTCCCTCATCCGTATCATTAAAATTGGGATTCCAATTCTTTGGTTGTTTATAATAACCTTTATGTTTTGGATGTTTCCCCCAACCCAGATCTCTGATTGAGCCATCCTCTGAGAATGTAACTAATCCTGGTACAGTTAATTCTATATATCGTTGAACTTGATTAGGAAAATCTTTCATATATTCTTTAAATGTAATATATGGTGCTAAATATGCCATATTAAAAGAAGTTAAATTTGACTCATATTTTGCTTCTGTGTCGAAGAAAGTTCCTATTTTAGCATCTGTTACTCTTTTTGATAAACTTGGTAACATTTTAAGTTTTTCTGATGGTATATTTTCAAATTTTTTCTCCATCAATGTTATTCCAGGAGATACAATTGTTGTAGTACATTGAAATCCACCATCTTCTTTTGCAGACCAATCAAAATTAGTTATCTTTCCTAACATTGCATCATAATGACCATTTTGCCTTTCTATATGTGTAACTAACCTTTCTCCCATTTCACTAAATTGTTTTGTTAAAGTATCTGTAAACAATGGATATAATTGAACATCACTAAGTTTTCCTACTCCCGACCATCCCCACTCGATTAAAATTACCTTTGAATGAGCTAAAAAGTGTGGTGTATATTTACTTAAATCTTCCCAGTTAAAACACATCCAACTTATATCTGCTGTTCTTGTTGCTCCTAATTTCATACCACCGCCCTTATAAGCAACATCTATACTCTCCACACCAGCAATTGGTCTAAATGGTATTTCTGAATTTGGATCATACATTCCATGATAATGTAATAAACCATCCTTACTAACTTCTTCATTTACTATTGCTTCTCTGTTCATAAAACCAGACTTTAATCTATGCCTAAAATCTAATTCTCCGCCCATTAGAACAATTGGTCCAGTTTCAGAATCTTGGAATGAAGTCATCCTAAAAAATGGAGTTCGTGAAAACATATAATTTTCATTAACTCCATTACCATCACTAATTGGGGCCCCTATTTCGTTTGAAGGAACAAATACACTCTCACCAGCAGTATTTTCTTCCATCTTACCACTTCTCTTTTGAAGCATAGATATTTTTTCATTAAGGGTGGTTTGAATATTTTGATTGATAGGTGATAGAGTAATCATTTTAGTAAGACATTTCTTCTAATTTAGTGAGAATAGGTGTAATTTCCATTGGTATTCTAATTTGCTTATCAACATCAAGTCCTATATGTGCCGCATCTAAATTATTGGCCTTAGCTATAATCCACCACAATGAAACATCATTGTAATACTTATATGCAAGATTATCTAATCTATCACCAAATCGTGGATAAATAAAAATATCACTATCACGAATTGGTATTTTAGGATACATGGTTGGTTTAAAAACTCTTTTCCCATCTCCTCGTAATTTTATATCTGTAAATTTATATCTACTTGGCATATTCTACTCCTTACCCATTCGCTGTTCCATGTGAATCACCTACTTGAGTTCCTTCTCTCTCTGGATATAATCCCTGTTCAAATAATTCATTCATAGGAGCACTTCTATGAGGTTTTTGAGTCTTTTTTATATCACCACCTTCAGCAACTTGAAATGTTCCAGTATGGACAAACCCACTTCTCTCTGTATTTCCGAAATCTTCTAACCAATCTAATTCATAATGTTTTCCAAGTGTAGTTGGTAAGTATTTACCAACATAAGTGAAACTACAAGCACAAGTTATGTGTTTTGGAAATTGTAATCCTTCATCCGTTTCCCAAGTTGACACATCATCAACATCGATACTTAAACTATCAAGAAATCCAGGTGTATTATTAAACATATCCCCAAGAGTTAAATTAATAAATGGTGCCACCATTCTATTATCCATTGTAAAACTTGGATAACATAACCCAATAAGATAATTTAATTTCTCCATCAATACGGGAAATTCTTGTTTTGTTTTTGGATATACTTCAAAATTAAAATTTACTTTTCTTTCTGCTCCTGAATAAACATAAACTTGATCTGGACGACCTAAATATCGTGTTCCAGTCCACTCTGGTGTAATTGCATCTGATATACCACTTAATATTGCTCTAAATACAATAAATTTATTATTATATATGTCTTTAAATTTAAATTTAATAAAATCAGGATCATTGTCATTATCCAACCCATAAGGCAATATATTGAGTTTATCTGTTAGCTCATTTTTATATGAGTTTAAATTTCCCTTTTTAATAGTTCCCAATCCAGCACCAAAATCTTCTGGATCATCTAATACAGATTCTTTATCACTATATTGCTGTCCTTGTTGTCCTATACCTTGAACTATGTTATTTCCTGCCTTCCTTTTTTCGTATTCTACATTCCCACCTTGTCCATCATTTACATCAAAAATTGCAGTGCTTGTGTTATCTGCAATTTCTCTATGAGTATACAATGAATCGTTATCAGAGAAATCTCCGTATCTATGATTACCAAGTTCTCCATAAGCTATTGTTGCATATCGTTTAATAAGACTATCACTACCGTCAAAATCAGTATTTGCAGCTGCATTACCTGCTCCAAATGCACTTGCTTGACTTTTTACATATTGAGTTGGTATTTTTGGTGTTCGTCCAAATGGGGATACATCTGATAGCAAATCAGTCATAAAACTTGATTTTTTATTTTCTAAAAATCTTTTTGTGAGAAATCTTAACCTACCACCTGCACCTTGATCATTAAAATCTATCATTCCCATTGCAGACATTGCATTTTCGAAGGCACCTCCAAAAGTTATAGTTTTTCCATCACTGCGTAACTTTAATTCACCCACCGTATCAGAGAATAAATTTTGTAAACTAAATGAAGTCTTTTCACCATCTATAAGAGGTCCAAAATCTGCCTGTTCCATATATGTTGTACCAGTAAATTGACCACTATGTCGTTTAAAATGAAATACTGGAAATACTGATGCTTGAACTCCCTCTACGAGAAAATTTCTTGTTTCTTCTCTTGGGTTTAAATCTTGTAATAAACTTTGTTTTCCTATCCATATCTCACCTTTAGGTGATTCTAAAAACTTGGATATTCTAACATCATCTTCTGCTGCTCTTGTTGCTGATAATGATAACCAATTACCTACTGGGTGTCTATCACCTATATTTTTTCTGATATATGGATGATCATTCTCCTCACCAACACTTAAAACTTTATATGGCCACTTTTCTTCTGAATCACTATAGTTTGATATAAATAATTTTTCTAATTTCCACATTGGTTTTTGAGCGGGTAAACTACCATATTTATCTGATGGTATATCAGGAGTAATCGGTGAACCAGTATTTTCAAGTAATTTCTTATCCCAACTTGATGCAATTTGAGTGTCCATTGTATATGCTGTTGTATTATCTGGATATGATTTTGATATTTGAAATGTTCTCTGTATAGATTTTTCATTTTCAAATGATGGATTTTCTGGAGTGGTATATGAACCATCCTCTTTTTGAAATTTTGACCTTCTACTTGATAATAAATCGAGATTACCATAATAGGTATTATTACCACCTTTTGCTGCTATCGTATAATCATCTAATTTTTGTCTACTTGTATAAGTTGATATTGGTAAAGTTTTTGTTCCGTAAGCTCCTTCAGCCTGTGGTTCAATATTAAGTTCTTTTTTAGTTACTTCCCCATAAGATAAAATTGAAGTTACTCCAGCAACCTCATATGATAATGGAGTCCGTGTTAAATTTTGACCAATTACTAATTCTGATTTATTATGTAGTAAATTAACATCCTTTGTAAATCCTTTAGGTGTGGAACCTGGTGGAATAAATCCTCGTCCTTGTTTTTCTCCATCCATCACATTGGAAACTCCATATGGACCTCTTGTTAGTGGTTGTGTATCAAGTTTTCCAAACTTAGATTCCATTTGTTCTAATGATTTAGGATTTGGCCTTTGAAAATAATCTGTACCATCTAATTGTGGTGATTTACCAGTTCCAGCCTTTTCATAATCTGTCCACTTAAAATTTGATAAATCTTGTGTTAAATCTTTTAAACTCATATCTTATCTCTGTGTAAATGCACCTTCAGTTGCTCTTATATTTCTTCTTGTTTGTGTTTCTGCCTGTTCATTTCTTGCTGACATCAAACCAACTAATTTATCAAGTTTTGCATTAGTTTGACTCATATCACCTTGAATAAATCCTGTCCCTTCTGCCATTCTCGGAACATTTGGTAATATATTACCACTAACACTCGGAACAAATAATTCAGGTCGTTTCTCACCAACTATATAAGGATTACCAGCCCTAACTGGACCACCCCGTTCCATTCCTTTTATCTTGTTTGCAGCCCCTTGTGTAGCATAACCAAGTGTTGCACCAGCAGCTGCACCAGCTAAACCAGTTCCTATACCTACTGCCAGACCCTTGGCGGCTTGTTTAAATCCAATTTTTTGCGCGCCAGGAATACTTCCAATTAATGCTGGTATCATTCCAGCCATAAGTCCAACAACTCCACCTACTGCTGCACCCATAGCTATCCACATCCATCTAACTTTTGATGAAGCTTCTGCTGCTTCTTCATTTTGGCTAATAAATTTCGATAACGCCTGTCCTTGTAGTCCAATTGCTTCTCCTAACGCCTCTCTTTGGACAACATTCATTTTTAGAAATTCTGCTTCACCACCAGCCTGTCTTTTTGCCTCTTCCATCATTTCAACATGCTTACCCTCGAAAGCTAATTGTCTAGCTCTATCAAGATTTATCTGACGACCAAGTATTGCACTTGCTTCCATTTCTTTTTCGATAGAAGTTTCAAAATCAAGTAATGATTCAGCCATTGACGCAGTTTCTGATAAACTTAACCCCATTTTACTTGCTTGTATGGCAGCTTCTTTTATATTCTCACCACCCTCTTTCATAAAATTGGCAAAATAATCTGCATTTCCCGCCATATCCGCAAATACTTTATTGGTGGATACTCCCTCTTTTTTAATATCTTTAATCCATTTTGCCTGTTGACCTAAAGCCTGTTCTTGTGTTAAGTTGGTAATAGACATCTGTAACTTCATTATTTTTGCCATATCTTCAACTTGTGCCCCTGTGAAGTATGACATAGCTTTCATACTTAATAAAGTTCTACTACTTGTTCCTTCTAAAGTACCAAACTCATCCAATAAAGCTTTAGCTTCTTCTTTTGCTAATCCTGCAGCAAGAGGTAAAGAATTCCAACTAACTCCGAATTCTCTAAAGGTGTCCCATAAATCTCCTATTGCCCCAACTAATGCTGTTGCAGCTTTTACTGCTAAACCGATAAAGAATGCTTTCATCAACACACCTCTAAATTGAGGATCAGTAATAAATGATTTTATCTTGAAAACCTTTTCTTCAAATCCATCTATAGCAGACAAAGATTCTTTCGATATTTCCATTTTCTTTGCAAAATCTTCACCACCACCTGCAGACTCTATTACTTCGTTAGTATCTTTTGCCCACTGCAATCCTTCCTGTAAAATTTCATTTCTTGCCTTCTTAGTCATACCTGGAATTTGATCTAATTCTGATGCAAGATTGTCACCAAAACTTATCTCATCAAAAGTCCCCATTTCTATCTCAGCCATTGCTTCTTTTCTAGCTTGTGCTGCCATATTCCAACCCTGTTGTTCTGACCTAAATCTTTTTTCGAGTAAACCCTTACCCTTACCTCTCATTTTATTGGCTTCTATTTCAGCATCTTTTGCCTTTTTAGATAATACATTTGATTCATCCATTATACCAAGTGATGATAGTAATTGACCACTATTACTTTTTAGATATTTACCGTGATCTCTTGCCAAATCACGAGTCCTTTTACCATGTTTGGCCTGTTCCTTATTCTCATTTGTTATTCGTTCTTCATCAGCCGCCGTTTTGCGTCTGTAATCCTGTATCTTTTGATATTGTTTTAACGAAACACCTCTCTTTTCTAAGCCCAATCTTTCCCATTCCATCGCGTCTTGCTCATGGTTTGCTCTTTTGGCGGCCGCTTTTGCTGCTCGTTCTTCTTGGTCTGCAATAAATTTAGCGTCTGCTGGTTTTCTTGCCATGTTGTTCCTTGATTGAATAAGTTTTAATTATAAAACTTTATTTGAAAATACTAATTTTAATTATTTATCTATAAGATTTTTATTTTTGATTGTATCTAATAAATCTTTTTCAGCCTTCTTTAACCTTTTAACTGCATCACGACCTTTTGGATCTGACATTATCTGTTTTGTAAAGGCATCTTTTCTACCTTTTCTTAGGTTGTTAAAAAATTTACTTATTAGTTTATCTAATCTACTCATAATGAATTCCTTAAAATGATTAAAACTATTGTATTTAGTTACTAATAAATATCTAAAAATCTATTTTTTGAATTTTGGTCGATTTTTTTGTTGAGCCTTTTTTATGGCTTCACTTTCTTCTTTGTAGTGTTTTGTTAATCGCTGTAGATAAAATCGGCGTAGATAGATAGGCATATTATATCCATCTTGGAATGATATTCCACCTTTAGAATGGAAGATTAATTGAAATACTTCCTCGTGTATGTCTGGTTTATTATTTGGCTGAAGGCCAAAAAAACTGAGTGGTCATTGGGACCACTAACTCCTTTTCATCACCAAGTATAGAAGTGAACTTATATGTCATGTCTACATCAGGAATACATTTTTCTATATGTGTTCTAAATGCCAATGAATCAACGGAAAGGAATTCATTGTCCACAAAATTATTTATATATGATTGTTCTGTTTTACCATCAACTGATGTGATTCGTTTTTTTAGTCGTGTAGTCATTTCACTTTTTATTTCACTACCAACCTTTTCAAGTGCCTCTAATTCTTTCTCAATTGACTCATCATCACCCCAAGTTAATATCTTAAAAGTAACATTTCGTTTAGAATTTGGTAAAGTAAATGAAAATTCGTTTTTTCCCTTTTCAAATTTAGATAAATCTACTTCCTTATCCTTTAAAGTAGTTAAATCTACGGTTACTTCTTCACCCTCAAATTCTACTACATATTCTTTTCCATAACCCAAAACTCTTGCTGCTATCATAATTGCATTTTTATCACCAATCAGAATATCCTTTACATTAATATCTTTATTAACAATTAAAGATTCTAATAGTTTATCTATAGCTAAACCTTTTTGAATCAAATTAACGGATGTTAAAATATCTTCTTCTCTTGCTGTCATGTACTTAATTTCCACTTGACCACTTGATAATGGACTGCCTGAAGGATAAAAATATCCTTTAGAAGGCAAATCTATTACCTCAGTCGGAAATTGGCGTGTTTCTTCTGCCATGTTATTCTCCTTGTTGAATAATTTTCAAAACCTATATTTATAACCTTTTAAAATAAATTATTTTCTACCAAATTTTTCTGCTGCTGTAACTCCGAGTCCAACTACTGAAATATACATAAAACATTCTAATATTTTATCTTTTACTTCGAAAGTTGAAAAGGTGTCTGCTCCCCAGCTACAAATCAACATAAAAAATGCTGCAAAACCAACAAATCTTTTACTTGAAATCTTTGCATCACTTGAAAGCATTTCTCTGAAAAAGTTCATATTAACTCCTTAGAATTGTAGGATTGCGTAATCGTATCTTAATGTAAGTGTAATATCTGCTGGATCAGTAGTATTTGACCAATCCAAGTCATTAAAGTTAGCGTTTACAATCCAAGTTCCTTTTAATGTCCATTCCTCAACTTTATCACCAACAGGTCCTAAAACATTAATAGTTACATCTTTCTTATAGAAATCTGTATATCCATCTCTACCTGTTACTGATTCGTGTCCTAATCTAACCCATTCCATTACTGCTTGTGCCCCACTTGGAACAACTGGGTCATAAAGTGTTATTTCTAATTCTTCCCATGCACCTTTACCTTTTACATATCTTTTTACATTGATGTGGTCTAATTCAATTGTCTCAAAGGCTATTGATGGTCTGTTTGCAGTCTTAATGAGATAAGCTGGTATTCCCTCAATATACATGATGTACCGATTTTTTGTTTTCGGTTCAAACGGTGTGAACATTATTTCAGAAGGATCTAATAAATCTGGCATCTTTAATCTCCAATAAATTTTTTTCTCAACTATAAATATCAAATTTATGAAAAATCGTCATATACATTTTTCATAGTTTTATAGAAGTTTTATACTATCTTCATATATAAATATATCGGGCAACAAAAAACCCCTCAAAAAAGAGGGGCTTTTCGTTTGTTAATCTATTGATTAAACTTATTCAGGAAATGCTGCTCCTGTAGGTTGAACAACGAAGTCCAATACAATAAATTCAGCAGTCCGTGTTGGTTGGATAAATATCTGACCAACAAGTTGATTTCTATCAACCACTTCTGGAGTATTATTGGAATCATCCATTACTACTCTAAATGCAGATAGACCACTATTTGATTGTACTGATTCTAAGAACGGATTCACTATGTTAAGGAATCTATTCCTTGTTCCAGCTGTATTTTGTTCGAATACTAAATACCTACTTGATGATGCGATGAATTTCTTCAATCTAATCAACAATCTACGAACATTAACTCTGTCGAGTGCTGATGGACGACCTTGTAAGGTCTTTTGTCCCCAAACACACACACCTTGACCTGGGAATGAAGCGATTGGATTAACTCTATCTTCATAAAGTTCATCTCTTTCAGAATGAGTCAATCTTGTTTGTGCTTCTAATACCGTAGTTAAACCACCACGATTCAGACCAGCTGGTGCGAACCATTCGTGAGCTACCTTATCGGTAAACGCGATTGTACCAGCTAATACTACTGATGGCGGAACCCATACAGGTAAGTTTGTATTTCTATCTACAATCTTTACCCAAGGATAATAGGTTGCTGCGTAGTTAGTATCAAGTGCTTCTATTGCTGCAGTTGCAGTTGCTATTGTATCACCATGTTTCACACAATCTAAGATATAAAAAGCATCTCCTCTTGCTTCCATCTTTGATATTGCGTGATTGGTTACACTACTATGTAATCCGTGAATTATACCAGGTGTTACTAACATATTGATATCAAATTCATCAGCGTTACTAATAGCATTTATAGCTTTCTTATAAGCTGTAGTACCACCAGTTGATGAGGTTGAAATATCAAACCCTTGTGTATTCGTATTAACAATACTCGCTCCTGTATACTTTGGTGTTGCTGGATTTATACTATCAAACCCACCCTGTATAGGAACAACGAACTTTCTCTGTTTAATATGAGATAATGAAAGTGTTACCTTTTCATTACCTGCAGAGTAAGTAGTTCCGAGAGCGGAAGCGTCATCACTACCATTGAAGTCCTCAATACTCATAGTAGTATGTGCACCATTTCCAAATGAATTATTTGGTGCTAAGTATTGTTCAGCATCTGCGTTTGAGTAATCATGTCCAAAGAATTCATTAGCATCAAATTCATTCTGTGCATTTGATTGTGATGTCTTAAATGCCCAAGCTGGAACAGTTGAATCATCACTACCAAATGGATTATTGATTGATGCATGTCCCATTGGAACTACACTAACTGGACTTGCTTTTTCTGCTATGTCTGTGAAATCAGATACATAAATATGTTTAGACATATTTGGCCAATCACCATTGTAAGTGAGTTTACCATTAGAGTCTATTGTTACATATCTATCACCAATTCGTTTTGCGAAGTAATTAGGACTTGTTGGATCAAAATTCAAACCATCAAATTGTTCTAAGATATTATCTTTAGTTAGGTTATTGTCATTTAATCCAGTCTGTCTTACTTGTAATGAGAATGAACCATAATCACTACCTGCAATTGAACCTGCTGCTTTTACATTCAAAATACATATTTTTAATTTGTTATTTACATCACTACCGTGTGCACGGGCTTGAACTTTAAACAAATTATATCTTGAACCATTAATTAATTGTGATAAAATGTATGGTGTTGAAGCATTTGCGTATGTTACTGCTAAATTCAATGTACCATCTTCAACAGATACACTATCAGTTGCTCCCCAAGATTTACCACTTTGTTCATACTTAAAGTTCTTATACAAATAAGCTGCTACTGTATTTTGACCAGATTTTTGAACTTGTGCATCTTTACTAAATACATCTTCGATATAAGAAGCATATGTACTTCCTGTATCAAATCCAAATACATAGCTATAAGATGTTAAACTCTTAGCACCCCAATTACTACCACTTAATGTTAATGAAGCTGATGCCCAATTACCACTAATCGAACTACCTTCTAAATCTGCGGTTCCATCACCACCACCACGAGATGGAGCTAATAGAGCAAGTGTTTTACCACCAGATGAAGCGAGTCCACCACCGAGAGATAACACATCACTAAAAGTAGTTCCAGAACCACTATCTACTGAAATATCATTTCCAGATGTTCCCGTATCAGATGAAGATAAATGTAATGCTGTCGTTCCATCAACTGCAGTTACTCCAATTGAAGCGTTGTTGATTTCAGAAACTAAATTATCCAAATACCCTGCAGTATTTGATCCTGTAGCTAAGAACCAAACTGGAGAGTTATCTGCTGGTAATCCACCAGCTGGATCTGATGCTATAAATCTATATTCTGTTCCAGCAACTGTTATCTGTAATTCATCATCTACTTGAGTACCAAATACATGCTCTCCACCAACAGATGAACTTGTCATAGTCAATGAACCAGTAGCATATTGTGCTGCTATAGATGATCCTATTTTAATTGCAAGTGAATCAACCGAGTATCCACTTGTATTAAGGACACGAACTATCGTTACAGTTCCCGCACTCCTTAAATATTGTTCTACCGCATAAGGTGTATATAAGTCTTTGGTTGTAGATCCAAACATTTCTTCAAACTCAGGAAAATTACTGATTTGGGTTGGCACAAAAGCAGGACCTTTAAGTGTTGGTCCTATTATACATGCTCCTATATCAGCAATACCTTGTGGAAGAAATGACAAATCTCGTTCCCTCGTAAACACACCTGGCGATACGATTCTTTCTGCCATTCTTTTTCTCCTATTGTGTTATAATTTAAATAACATTAATCTTTTACAAGACTATAAATTTACTATAAATATAGCATAAATTTCCCAAACGATTGGTCTGGGGGAGATTATTTTAAGTAGTTTCTGAAGTTTCTTCAGATTCTTGTGGAACAGGTGTAAATACTCCTGTTGCTGGATCTAAATTGCCAGGACCATACTTTTCATTCAACGATTTAACCAAATTTCTTTCAGTTTGTTGGATTTCACCATATTCAGCCTCTAATTGAGTCTCAGCATTATCCAAGCCATCAATTTGTTGTTGTAATAACAATCTTTGAACTCTTAATTGTCCAAATTGTAATTGTTTTTGTTGATATGAGTTTTGTAGGTCTTGTAAAGATTTTAATTCTTCTTCTGAGAATTTTGTCTCTTTTTTAGCCATAACTTTTTCTCCTATGTTAATTAACCTTTGATATAAATATTAAGTAAATTTCTCTAATTCACTTTTTTCTTTAGATCTTCGACTTCTTGTTTTAATTCTTTTATTGATTCTATTAATAATGGAACAATTCTCTTGTAATCGACACCCAAATAACCATTTTTTCTCTCTGTTACTACTTCTGGTAATATTTTTTGGACTTCTTGTGCCACAACACCAACATCGTGTCCTCTTTCTCTTGCCCAACCAGGTGATTTCTCGTTCCAATCAAATTCATACCCATTAATCTCACCAATCTTATCTAATGAACCCTGTATAACTTGTAAATTGTCTTTAAGTCTTTCATCTGATGAATTATATGCTACAACATCACCATCTGCTACCACATCTCCACTTGAGGATATTTGTGCCATAGTAAAATGTGTAGCTGCTGAACCACTAAGTTTTGTGGTACTATAATCAAGTAGATTTCCGCCGGCAGAAAAAATTATATTGTTTGTTTCAAAATCTATGTATGTATCACCATCCCCTAAATGTTGTAACCTTTTTGATATTGCTATATCTGAAGTATGTCCACCATCTATACCTACAACAAATGTACCAGCTCCCATTGAACTGACCGCGGAATTACCAAAAGCAAATCTACCATCAGCTCTTGCTCTGAACATGGTATTACTACCATTCTCCATATCAAGGACATAAGTACCATTACCAGTTCCGTCTGTTGCTAATTTTAATACATGACCTGCTGAAGATTGGTCATTGTCAATTATTCCTAAAAATTGACTACTTTTATTTCCATCAATTCTAAAAGTTGTAGCTGCAAGATGATCATCTACATATACATGACCAAACGAACCAGTTGAAGTTGATGAGCCACTTATATTTCTTGTTCCATGAATATCATATCCATATATGTTTGCCCATACATTTGAAGCCCCACCTAAGTTTTTAGCATTATTTCCAGATGGAGTTACATTTCCACCTAAAGTTAAATCACCTTGAACCTTATCAGAGACAACCAATGAACCAAATGAACCAGTTGTAATTGATGAACCACTTATTGCTGTAGTAGTCAATGTAAGTGTTTCAACACCACCAACCGTATCTACCAATACATCAGCTGATTTTTCTTTTCTAAAAGTATTACTACCACCATCGTAATAAAATGCATCTGTTGCCTGTATAAAAACATGACCAGTAGCATCTTGACCAAAGCCAAGATTTCCATTTGTAAAAAATTGTATTTGATTGCTAGAACCTTCTGTGATATATGTATCATTACCACCGTCTAAATATAATTTTTTAGTTGCAGGAAGTGTTACATCTCCATTATCTATTATCACATCATCGACAATTACTCTACCAAACGAACCAGTTGAAGTTGATGAACCACTAACACTTCCATCAGTATCAATAGTTAATGCTGTACTTGTTACAAATAAAGAACCTGTAAACTGATGAGTATCTTCAGTATCATCACCGAATATTGTTGAACCACTTGAAAATGATGATGTTAAATGAGTTACCGATGAACTAACAATATACGAGTTAGCAGTCAATGAACCTTCAACTACTATATCACCCGTAGTATTTAATCCTGCAAATGTTGGTGTATCTGTAGTTCCGACACCGATTGATGTTCTTAATGTTGCTCCACTTTCTGCAACTGGGTCTCCACTACCATCACCAACAATCATTTCTCCATCACCAAGTGCGGCCATTGCTGTAATTGCATCTGTTCCACTACCTAATAGAACTCCACCATCTGTGAATGTTGAAGCTCCAGTTCCACCATCTGCTACTGCTAAATCTGTGATTCCTGTGATTGTGCCTGAATCAATATCAACATTTGTCATGTTTTCGTTATTGAAGTCTATAGCACCTTCAGCTTTAAACGCTCCGATAGTAGTTAATTCAACTCTACCAAACGAACCAGTCGATGCTAATGAACCACTTATACTGTAAAGACCTCCGATATTAAATATATCATCACCATCATAATTTCTTACTGTAAAAATTTTTGAAGCTTCTTGATTTGCACCAGCCTGTATTAATAGTCCTGTTCCTTGGTCATTCTGTGAATCCAAATTAAGAAACTGAAATGGATATTCATGAGTTCGATTCCATTTTCCTGCTGTTGTTGCAACAAACACACCATCTACAGTTCCCGTTCCTACACCAACTGCACCAAACGAACCAGTTGAAGTTGATGAACCACTAATACTTCCTGTAACTTCTAAATCATTATCTACTAAAACTTTCCCATCAACATATAGTTTAGAGTTATTACCAGATGTGTATAAAGTATTACTTATTGTAACATCACCATCTTTAGTAATCACCATCCGTCTTGTAGCATCAGTTCCAAATTGCATATATCCATTAGAACTGTCATCTCTATTCCATATTACAGCTCTACCATTAAGAGCATTACCAATTTCAAAATGACGAGCCGTTCCATCATTATCACTTGTAAATGTCAATGAAGCACCATCATCTGGTGTAGATATTTGAAGAGTTCTAGCAAAACCACCAGGACTTGTAGGTGTTGATGTGCCTATACCAAAATCGTTTCCATCAGATGCAAGTTGTGCACCAGCAATTTCTAATATACCAAACGAACCAGTTGAGGTTGATGAGCCACTAACACTTCCACCAACATCTGTCATTGCACTTGAACTTAATTCTCCTCTCCAAGAACCACTAACATTAGTATTAAAAGTTGAATCTGAAAAATCTACATTAACTGTTACATTACCCGATGAACCACCACCACTTATTCCAGTTCCTGCAGTAACGCCTGTAACTCCACCAGCTTCAGTAGAAGCTATTCTCGATTGTATAGATGATGAAAAGTCCGAATAAAGTTGTGAATTTTCTGTTGCCCCAACTAAAATATCACCAAACGAACCAGTTGAGGTTGATGAACCACTTACATTTCCTGTATGTAATGTTGCCGTAGATCCTGAACTAAAATATACATCA
>VTLG01000619.1_pt1 | contig 42975 bp, 42 predicted proteins | sample 4694571 | NCBI WGS metagenome assembly VTLG01 (sample SAMN12604809, study PRJNA352737) | marine metagenome | biome: ENVO:00000447; feature: ENVO:00000209|ENVO:00000569|ENVO:01000036; material: ENVO:00002151; isolation source: viral sequences binned using virsorter ...
AAAAAATAGGAAAGACCCACGATTGGGTGCGTCCTTAACACAGAAAGAAATCTACAACTATGGAGAACAAATAATATGAGTGCTAATTTGAAAGTAGTATCTACCACAACAGGAAATGCCAACACTGTAGTAGGAATTGTGCAGAGCATTGCAAACAAAATCAAGAATGGTGAATACCCAAAAGAAAAAATGGACATTACACAATTCTTTAATAAGATTGGTAAGGGTAATAATTATGCACCTAAGTCTGAAACAAGGGTTCAAGTAAGACCGAGAGATAGAAACACAAAGCGGATTGAACGTGCAGTCAATAAAATGCTTGCGTCTGGTGATACAAGTGGAATGAAACCACTCACGCTTATTTACTATCCAGATACGAATACCTATAAATTGTTGAATGGTAATCATACCAGTGAGATGGCGATCAATATGGGAATTGATACAATGGACGTACACATTGTCAATTTTGAAACTCAATTGGAAGGTAAATTGTCTAACGCTATTCTACTTGGTGATCTTTTAAACACGGTAGACATAGAACAAGAGGCTACTGAAAACGATAGTGTAAAACTTTACTTGTATCAACTGATGGACGAGAACATTGAAGACGGACTCGAACCCATCAGTGACGACGAAAAGAAACAACTAGTCGTTATGTTCCCACAGGTTTCTGAGGGAACAGTAGGTCAATGGATTTCTAACCATGAAACAGTTGGTAAACGAGGTAAACCCGATAAGGAATGGACGGATGCAGAATTAGAGGCTCAAAGACAAAATTTCAAAGACACTTTGGATTATGCTGATTATGCAATTCCAAGTCCAAGAACTTTAGTATCATGGATGGATACAGGAACATCTGCAATATTTAATAACTGTATGTTGGAAAAAACGAATAAAGCACTTATTATATTCTATTGTTCTACAACAGGTCAGGTCAATGATTATATCAATACGGATATCGAGCAAAGAATCAAAAACAAATATGCTGATTACGCAAAGAATTTTATGATCCGTTTGGAGGAAGAGGACGAAAGTGGTGAACTTGTAGAAGTCATAAAACCGTTGAAAATTGACACAGTATTTCTGCGGTACAAGTAATGCAGTCTAGATTCGACAACTCAACCGACTTAGAGTTGCTTCGTTCTATAGAGAAAGGTAGTGTGGATTTAGTGCTTACTGATCCACCCTACCTTATTTCTAAAGACTCTGGTATGCAGAGATTAAAAGACTCTGAAGACTCGCATAAAAAGTATGGTCGTAAGTACGCTACTGCAACTGACTTTGGAGAGTGGGACAAGGACTACACCATAGATGATCTACAACTTGCGATAGATGAGTTCTATCGTATACTGCGGCCTGGCGGTTCTTGTATCATATTCTTCGATCTATGGAAGATAGAGACACTAACAAACGCACTCTCTAAATTCTCTAAACATAGACTCATAGAGTGGTTGAAGACAAACCCCGTGCCTATCAATAGTAAGGCAACGTATCTATCCAATGCAAGAGAGATTGCTATATCATGTGTGAAGGGTGGTAAGGCAACATTCAACAGCAAGTATGATAAGGGTGTATATGAGTATCCCATATATGGCGGTAAGGATAGATTTCACCCAACACAGAAATCTCTCCCGCTATTTGAGGAGTTGATAAAGAAACACTCTAATGAAGGAGATGTTGTGGTAGACCCATATGGTGGCAGCGGCACTACATATGTTGCATCAATAAACACAGATAGAATATGTCTGTCTTGCGAACCAGACATCGAATATTATGAGAAGGCAGAACGGAGAATAAATGACAACGATTGAACAAACCATTTTAGCAAACTTGATACACAATGAACAATACACAAGAAAGGTGTTGCCCTTTATCAAGGGCGACTATTTCTCTGACAGGACAGAGAGAACTATATTCGAGGAGATACAGAAATTTGTAGATAAGTATAATGACCTACCAAATCAGAACGCTCTAGAGGTTGAGCTAGATAGTCGTAAAGACTTAAATGAGGATGATTATAAACGTGTATTATCTGTAGTTAAGGACCTTCAAAAAGACGATGATGTTATTTTTGATTGGTTAGTAGAGACTACAGAGGATTTTTGTAAAGATAAGGCGGTGTACAATGCGATTGTGGACGGAATTGCTATCATTGATGGAAAGGATAAAAAACGAGGTGTCGATGCTTTACCTTCAATTCTCACAGACGCCCTTGCTGTTGGTTTTGATAACCGTGTTGGTCATGATTATCTACACGATACTGATGCCCGGTATGAGTTCTACCATAAGGTAGAAGAGAAAATACCATTTGATTTAGATTTCTTCAATCGCATTACCAAAGGCGGTCTACCACAGAAAACTCTGAACATAGCACTTGCTGGTACTGGTGTTGGTAAATCTCTGTTTATGTGTCACATGACAGCAAACTGTCTAAATCAAGGTAGAAATGTCCTATATATCACTTTGGAGATGGCTGAAGAGCGTATAGCTGAACGTATTGATGCAAACCTTATGAATATCTCTATAGATGATTTGCACGAATTACCAAAGCAGATGTATGATGATAAAATCAAAAGTATTCAACAAAGGACAAATGGTCAACTTATCATCAAGGAATATCCCACTGCATCAGCGCATAGCAATCACTTTCGGGGGCTGATCAAGGAACTGGCTATCAAGAAATCTTTCAAGCCAGATATTATCTTTGTGGACTATCTGAACATATGTGCTTCATCACGATTTAAGGCGAATGGAAATGTCAACAGCTATATGTATATCAAGGCAATTGCTGAAGAACTTAGGGGATTGGCAGTTGAGACAAACGTCCCGATTATGTCGGCTACACAGACCACAAGGAGCGGGTTCTCCAACAGCGATGTGGGCTTGGAAGATACGTCAGAAAGCTTTGGTTTGCCAGCTACGGCTGACCTCATGTTTGCGCTCATTAGTAATGAGGAACTTGAAGAACTCAACCAGATAGCGGTAAAGCAACTCAAGAACCGCTATAATGACCCCACAATGAACAAGAGGTTTGTTATTGGTATCGACAGAGCCAAAATGAAGCTCTCTGATGTTGAGGATAGTGAACAGAGTGGTCTTGCTGACAGCAATCAACGCAAAGGGGCAGACGATAAATTTATAGACGCTATTTTTGACCAGACTGATTTTGGTGAACAGTGGAAAGTATAATATGAATAGTAGATTAGACATACATGATAATGTTCTAGAGGGCCACATTGCAGAATTGATTTTTATGCAAATGAATGAGGTATACTGGAAATATGACTACAACTCTAAAAAGGGTGAAGTGAACAAACATTGGCATGTCTTTTGTGGTGAGACAGAGGAGCAAGCGATTGAGAATGGTTTTGATTGGTTGGTGCAGTTGTGGCAGACAATCTTTTATAAATATGATTTTAAAAACACCTACTCTATTGAAAGATTTAAACGTATATACTTAAATGCACATACTCATGGTATTGAGCCACATGAACACACAGATGATGGTGACTTTACCATGATATATTATCCCCGTCTAGATTGGCAAAAAGATTGGGGTGGTGGAACAGTCGTTGGTGGTGAGCTAGTTCCATACGTTGGAAATAGACTGATTGTATTTGACGCAAAAACACCACACCAAGCGATGCCGGTGTCTCGTCAATGTTATGAGTTGAGAAGTGTCATTGTGTTTAAGACATACATTGAGGGGGCAAACATTGAACGACTTGACTTCTACAAAGATTGACTTTCTCAAAAGACTTGGCACTGAGGAGACGAAACACAGTGGTGGAACTTTGTTTGACCATCTTATAGGAGTGTCAAATATATTAGAGGAGATGGGTGCCCCACAACATGTTCAAGATGCGGGATTGTTCCACTCTATATATGGCACTGCTATTTTTCACCAACAAACCACGGCTGATAGAGGTGTAATAAAAAGTGTTATTGGTGAAAAAGCGGAACGTCTTGTATATCTATTCTGCATTCTTGGAAGAGAGACAAATCGACAAACAGAAATAGCACAGATAAGTGATGAAGAAACCCGAAAAGAACTCATGTTGATTGACTACGCAAATGGTGAGGAGCAAGACTCCAGAAAAGAGATGACATGGGGAGAGGCTTATAATGTATGAATTGAAAGACTATCTAAATGCGATAAACTACACCAAAGAACCACTCATGGACACAGAAGATGAACAGTGGGAAAAGAAATATCCGTCATATATCGTAAATAAATGTGTTGCACCATTTCAAGACACGATCATGCTAGTAAATGAGATAAACCAGTTTCACCATCTCGACAAAAAACTTCAATTTGATTTTTTGATAAATAGTCTACGTCCAAGGAAAAGATACACACCTTGGGTGAAGGCGATGAAATTAGAGAATCTAGAGTATGTTAAAGAGTTCTATGGATACGATAACGAAAAAGCAAAGGTTGCTCTTGATATACTGAATGATAAACAAATTTCTGCCATAAAACAAAAAATGAATAAAGGCGGGAGAGATGGAAGAAATTAATTGGACACAAGAACAACTACTTGAAGTGGGCCTAGATGAGCCCGACGATTTTCTAAAAGTTAGAGAGACGCTGTCACGTATTGGTGTGGCTTCTAGAAAAGAGAGGAAGCTATATCAGTCCTGTCACATTCTGCACAAGCAAGGCAGATATTACATTGTGCATTTCAAAGAGCTATTTGCACTTGATGGAAAGCAGACAAACATATCAGTAAATGACTTGTCTCGTAGAAACACAATCGCAAATCTGTTACAGGATTGGGGCCTAGTAAAAATTATGAGCGAGAGTTCCTATGAAGCAGCGCCACTAAGTCAAATAAAGATACTCACATACAAAGAGAAAAGCGAATGGCTGTTGGAGACAAAATATAATATCGGAAAGAAAAGAGAGACTTGACAAAAAATAGTGAGGGTGATATAGTCTTATAATGCAATTTTATACAAATGTGATTCAGCGTGGCAACTCTCTTTTAGTCAGAGGTGTCGAAGACGGTAAACGAGTATCTAAGCGGGTCAACTATCGACCTACCTTATTCAATAAGGTTAGTAAGCATACCGGATACAAAACTCTTGATGGCCAACATGTTCTACCCAAAAACTTTGACTCCATAAAGGAAGCCAAAGCTTGGACTGAACAGAGAAGCAATCAAGATATTCTGTTTGGCAATACTCAATATCCATACTGCTACATTGGTGATGAATATCCAAATGATGTGCCGTGGGACAAAGACCAGATACTGATCGTGACCATCGACATTGAGGTGGAGTGTGAGAATGGCTTTCCTGATCCAAAGGATGCCGCAGAGCCATTACTGTCCATCACCATGAAGAACCACCAGAATAAACAGATTATTGTCTGGGGGTTGCATGAGTTTCAAAATTACCGTGATGATGTAGACTATCGCTTGTGTAAAAATGAGGATGACTTGCTTATCAAGTTTCTTGACACATGGTCTATGATGTATCCAGATGTTATCACTGGCTGGAACACGGAGTTTTTCGATATTCCCTACATCTGCAATCGCATCAGAAATCTGTTTGGTGAGGACTTTGTAAACAAGTTGTCACCTTGGAACAATGTATTTGGTAGAGAGGTTTATCAGATGGGACGTAGGCACCAAGTGTATAATATACAGGGTGTGTCCTCACTAGACTTCTTTGACTTGTATCGTAAGTTTACATACACTAACCAAGAGCGTTACACCTTGGACCACATTGCGTTTGTAGAGCTAGGTGAGCGGAAGGATGGTAATCCATTTGACACGTTCAAAGAGTGGTATCAGAAAGACTATCAATCGTTTATCGAATACAATATCACAGACGTTGAACTGGTTGACAAACTAGAGGACAAGATGCGTCTGATTGAGTTGTGTCTGACGATGGCGTATGATGGCAAGGTAAACTTCACTGATGTTCTGGGTCAAGTCCGTTACTGGGACAATGTGATATATAATCACCTACGCAAAAAGAAGATTGTGATTCCACAGAAGAAGGAACAGGAAAAGGTAGAACAGTTTGAGGGTGCTTATGTCAAGGAACCTCAAGTCGGCATGCATAAGTGGGTTATGTCGTTTGACTTGAACAGTCTGTATCCGCACCTTATTATGCAATATAACATATCACCGGAAACTCTGGTCGCTGGCTGTGAGATGAAACACGGCATGGTGGATAAAATCCTTGATGGTAAGGTTGAGACGAACAGAGACTATTGCATGACTCCAAATGGCGCACTGTTTCGTAGAGATATCAAAGGTTTTCTACCGGAGATAATGGAGAACGTGTACAATGATCGTGTCAAATATAAAAATCTTCTGCTTGAAGCTAAACAAGAGTTTGAAGACACTGGTGACCCCGCAATACTCAAACGTATATCTCGCTACGACAACATCCAAATGGCGAAGAAGATTTCTCTTAATTCCGCTTATGGTGCAATTGGTAATAACTACTTTCGTTATTTTGATATCTTGGTCGCTACAGCAATTACAACGGCTGGCCAGCTATCTATACGGTGGATTGAAAAAGCTCTTAACATGTATCTCAACAAGATTCTTAAAACTGATAAAGTTGATTACGTCATTGCAAGCGACACAGATTCGGTGTATATCACTTTTGACGTTCTGGTTGACAAGGTGTTTAAATCGAGAAGAACAGATGAGGAAGTTGTCAATTTCTTGGACCGTCTTGCAAAAGAGAAGTTGGAACCTTTTATTGGCGAAAGTTATCAAGCTCTTGCTAAGAGTATGAATGCGTATGACCAGAAGATGCAGATGGCCAGAGAGGCAATCGCTGACAAGGGTATTTGGACTGCCAAGAAACGCTACATTCTCAATGTGCATGACATGGAAGGTGTGCGGTTCAAAGAACCTCAACTCAAGATTATGGGTATCGAGGCAGTCAAGTCAAGCACACCCGCACCGTGTCGAGAGAAAATCAAACAAGCTCTCAAGATTATCATGAGTGGTGACGAGAAAGCATTGAATGCGTTTATACAAGAGTTCAGAGAGGAGTTCATGAACCTGCCACCAGAGGATATTGCATATCCTAGAAGTTGCAATGGTATAGAGAAGTATAGCGCAAAATCAAAGAGGACGATGGACCTGATGAGTGGTGAGACTGTGGAGTATGGCTTCTTCAAGAAAGGTGCCCCCATACACACTAAAGGAGCGATACTTATGAACCACCTTGTTGAAAAGCATAACCTGTCTAGTAAGTATCCTTACATTGCCGAAGGAGACAAGATAAAGTTTATTGCTCTCAGAGAGCCCAACAAGTATCAGTCGAGCGCACTATCGTTTATGACTTCTTTCCCTACAGAGTTTGGTATGGAAGAACTGATTGATAGACCTCAACAGTGGACCAAGAGTTTCATTGAGCCATTGCGTTTCATAACAGACAAGATAAACTGGAGTGTTGATGGCAGTGATGGCCGACAAGGAACACTGGAAGATTTTTTTGGATAGGGGATGATATGTCGGATGATAAAGTGCGTATAACTGATGAAATGGTGGATGCCATCAATAATATTTGTAGTGATGAACCAAAGGAGACCGCTGAAATGATAAATAATGAACTGAAGGAACTTCACTGGTTCTGTTCTGACAGCGGCCATAGAGAAGCGATTGTATGTTATGATGGTAAAGAATATTATGTACAGATGATGGAAGTCGAGCGTGGTGGTAAGGGTGGTGTTCACGATATTTACACAACAAAAGAAGTTCGTCCGATGGGCAATCACTCCGAAAGATACGCAGAGGATTGTGCGGAGAACTGGGTAATAGGAGTAATCTAATGCCAAAGGCAAAGTATTCGCCATGTATCAAAGTCTGCACATATGATGAATACGGATACTGTCTTGGTTGTCAACGCACAGAGGAAGAGGTTACCACATGGCGTGACAGGACAGAAGAAGAACAACTCGCTGGTATAGAAGTGTTACGAGATCGAAGAATTGCAAGAGCAGATGGACATTACTGATCTATACCAAGAAATCATATTAGACCACTCAAAAAATCCACACAACTTTGGTGTGCTGGAGCAATTCACATGCACAGCGGAAGGAAACAATCCGCTCTGTGGTGACTCTCTGACCGTATATGTTTATGTAAAAGACAACATCATATCAGATGTAAGTTACAGAGCCAGAGGATGCGCTATTAGCATTGCCAGTGCGTCTATTATGTCAAGTATGATCAAAGGTAAAACAATAGAGGAAGTAAACATACTGTTTGACAAGTTTCATAAATTATGCACTGGCCAAACAGTAGAGGATGATGATGACACAGAGATGCTTCAAGTGCTATCTGGTGTAAGTAAATTTCCAACAAGAGTGAAGTGCGCCACTATGAGTTGGCATGCGATGAAAGAAGCGATACATGATGAAAAGCAAACTACACTGGACAACTGAAATAAGTGAAAAAGGATTACTTGCTGTTATCGGTGGACTTACGATGATAGCGGCAGGCCTTGACATATACCAGATGGTCGTGGTTAATATGAAGATAGAACTAGCGGATTTGTTTCTATTGTTCATATATGCAGAGATCGTTGGTATGGTTGGAGTGTTTTATACGAGTAATCGAATACCTGTTACATTACCAATCATCATTGCTATCACAGCGTTATGTAGACTTATCGTTCTAAACAGTAAGGATGCAGACCCACTCATACTTATGGCAGAGGCAGGAGCCATACTTTTATTATCAGTGGCAGCGTATGTCATGAGTATGAAGGATAAGATTAGTCTAAAGAAGATAGATGATGAAAAGCAGAAAAAGTAATGTATTCCAAAAAAACGATTAAAGTTCATGTTGAATTATCAAACATATGCAATGCCATATGTCCACAGTGTTTAAGAAATTACATAGATAAAAACACTGGTGAGTTGAGCGTAAGAGACGCACTAAACACACATGAGCTTACGATAGAGGACTATCGACAAATATTTGATAATGAATTTTTTAGAACCTTTCATTTGAAGAGGGTAAATTTTTGTGGTAACATCTCTGACCCAATTGCGTCAAGAGATTTGCAAGAGATCGTAGAACACCACATTATCAACAACCCAAACACACAAATTAAAGTTGCAACCAACGGTGGTCTAAAGTCAAATGGTTGGTGGCGAGAGTTTGGTGATCTATTATCGCATGTGAAACACCTTGTGTCATTTGGTATAGACGGATTAGAGGATACGCACTCCAGATATAGGGTTAATACAAATTACAATAAAGTTATATCAAATGCCACCGCATTTATAGAGGGTGGTGGCAAAGCAGCTTGGCAATTTCTAGAATTCAAACACAATGAACATCAGATATCCGAAGCACGGGCTCTTGCGAAAGAATTAGGATTTGAAGAGTTCAAACATATCGTAACACCAAGGTTTGCAAACCGGAAGACAAACAAACTGGCATACACGTTTAGAGGTGAGACGTTTGTTTTAGAAGAGAGTTCTAAAAGTGTGTCCACAGGATTGAAAAGTTCAGTCAAGAGTGGACATATACTATGCAAGGCGTTAGATGACCATGAATTTTTTCTAGATCACGATGGATCAGTGTATCCCTGTTGCTGGGTTGCCCAAAGAAAACATGACCATGAACTCCTTCAATACCATGACAATAGAATGAACGCAATAGAAAATAATCTCACAGGTATCTTGACTAATTCGTTTTTCTTTGATAAACTAGAGGAATCGTGGGATACTAAACCATCGTATAGTTGCATAAAGTTTTGTGATGACGAAAATAATAGTAGAAAAGATAAGTATGTATTTAGAGAGTAGAATGATCTTAGAAAACATACCAACAGATAATACAGTATATGCATGGTGCGGAGAGTATTTCATCACACTGTCCATATGGCAAGAGAAGTTTCCGGTAGAGATGATATGCGCCTTACACTATGCGGAAAAGATGGCACAATACATTTTTTGAGGAAATACATTATGAGTGAAGCATTTATATATCGGTGGTATGACGCACCAAATGACATGTATTATCTGGGTAAGCACAAAGGCTCACAAGATGACGGATACACACATTCATCATACGTGTGGCCACGATTTACCAAGGATAACATTCCAGAGGGTGTAACAAGAGAAATAATAGCAGAAGGCACAGATGAGGAGATGTGTGTATTAGAGCATAAACTCCTCAAATTTGAAAAAGAGAATGGTAATTGGGATAGGTATTATAATGAGAGTTTAGGTGATCCACACTATGTAGATCAGTCTGGTGAGAATAATCCCATGTACGGTAGAAAACTTACTGAAGAAGAGAAAGAACTTAGACGACAAAAATCACTTGAAATGTGGCAAATTCCAATAGAGGAAGGTGGTAGAAAGGGGTGGAAGCCAACAGAGGAGATGAATCGCCACCAGAGTGAGACAAAGAAACAACTATATGCTGAAGGTAAAATAGTGTCTTGGAATAAGGGTAAGAAGGGATGTTTTTCAGAAGAAACAAGAAGGAAAATAAGTGAAGGTAATAAAGGCAAAAAACACTCAGAAGAAACAATAAAGAGGATGAGTGAACAAAGAAGTGGTAATGGTAATGGTAACTATAAAGATGGGCGTTCATTAAACAAAAAGAAATATAGTAAAGATCAAAGTCGGATATGGCGTGAGAATAATAGAGAAGAATATAACCGATATATGCGAGAATGGAAGAGGAAAGACTATGCCAAGAAGAAAGCAGAGAGACAGGGAGTAGGTGCGTTAGATGCGTTTCTGAAATAGTGCGGAAAAACTTTTCACACATATGCTATAATGTAGTAAAATATACTAATCATTAAAAAGCTAAAAATAAATATGAATCAGTGTGCATTAAACTCTGCTATTTATCGGCTCATAAAACTCTCATATTACCATAATAAAAACTCCCTGTCAAGTCTAAAATAAAATAAAAAAAAGTGAGAAAAGTGCTTGACAGAACCTTGACGATAGTGCATAATGAGTATGTTGAGAGAGTAAACATTAAAGGATATGCCTGATGGCTAAAGTTACCACGAAAGAGATGATCGCTCTGATTGACGAAGATATCAAGTTCGCCTTAGAGATTGGTGACAAGGAGTTCGTCGGGTATCTGAAAGGTGCCAAGGCCAAGTTATTGGATGAGGTATATCCCACACGGAATGAGGAGTATGATGAGTTATTCTGTTGTTTGGCTGATGAGGACACTGTTGAGATAGTCAAATAATTTCACTTTTCTTGCTTTTTTTGCTTGACAATCTCTGATGGATATGAGATAATAAAGACAATGGAGAGAGACTTCTGGAGTGGGATACGCCCACTAGGTCATGTGGCACTGCTAGTCTCTCTGAGGATTTTGAAATGATTGCTTCACCTGTTCTCTATGCCAAGGGTTACTCCAAGACTGATGGAGAGACTCCGATCTATTTCTGGGGTCTGGGTAGCTACAAGTATGAGATTGAGTCTCGACCGTTATACAAAAATGTTTTCATCACTAAGAGTGATGTCTTTGAGGCTTCTTACGAAGATGCCAGAGAGAAGTTTGAGGCGATGATTGAACCAGATACAGAGGTGCTGATGTAACAAACTTGGAGAGCATCCCGAATGGGCTTTCGTATATTGCTTATGTATGACTTGTTGAATATAGCTAGGTGGCCTGATGCTCTCTCTTTTATAAAGTTGGATGTGGTCCATTGGTAACAGTAGACCTTCACCGGATGCCTAGAACGAGCAAGCCCAGTTATCTCATCCAACACTTTATGTTTTGCACTTTGCATTTTGCATGGGGGGCATTGTTTTTGAATCATATGTGTAAGCTATAAATGCACTAGGTTCCCTTTCATTTATACCACCCCCCTTTTTTCTGTGAACACTCTGCGGCATTCTGATATAATTTTTTTTCTGGGTATTTTTTTCTTGACAAAGTTTTTTTCATACTTTATACTATAACAAGGATTGGAAAGGAACGAACATGTTTACAATAATCAAATGGGCTGTATACATTGGTGCTTTTTATTCTGTGGTGTTTGTTGGCTACTTGATGCTCCTGTATTTTTCAATGAACTAACATGCTTGAGTTTGATTATTCGTTAGACTACAAGAACATCCTGTTTGAACCCAATGACAGTCGATATCGTATCGGCAGAGGAGAACAGGGTGTTTTGCTTATTCGTCCATACACAGAGGATATCTGTCAGTATTGGCGTTTTAAAACTGTGAGTGAAGCAAGAGTAAGTTCTCAGCGTATCTACGATCTATACTGTGAGTATCGTTCAGAGAAAGACTTTATTGGTATGGATATGTGTCGCAAGTTTCTTGAGATGGGTTTCACAAGGGCACGCAGATATGCCAATCATGCTGACGGTAAAAAGTATGATGTAGAGGGTAATGTTAAACCACAGGAACCAGATGCGCTGACAAGTGAGAAAGCAATCTCGGCTCGTATCTTTAAACAGATGCGAGATGAAGTTACAAATGACTTGATATATATTAGAATGCGTCAAGAATGGCGTGAAAAGGAGAATACAGTATGAGTGAATTTTTGAAAGATATTGCTAAGATGAATGAGTATGGCGGTATCGTTGATGATGGTGTAGAGACAGGAGACGTTGCGTCTTTTATAGATACGGGAAGTTATATTTTTAATGCATTGCTATCTGGTAGTGTAAACGGTGGACTTGCAAGTAATAAGATTACGGCTTTGGCTGGCGAAAGTGCCACAGGTAAAACATTCTTTCTTATGGGTATTGTAAAGAGTTTTCTTGATAATGATCCAAATGCGGGTGTCATTTACTTTGAGAGTGAAAGTGCTATCACTCGGCAGATGGTAATTGATCGGGGTATTGATCCGAAGCGTATGGTGATGATGCCGGTGACGACTGTTCAAGAGTTTCGCACCCAAGCACTCAAAGTGCTTGACAAGTATTTGGAGAGGGATGAGGCAGATCGGCAACCTATGTTTCTTTGTCTGGACTCTCTTGGTATGTTGTCTACTACGAAAGAGGTAGAGGATACGGCAGAGGGTAAAGAGACAAGAGATATGACGAGAGCGCAAGTATTGAAGGCAGCGTTTCGAGTGTTGACGTTGAAGCTTGGCCGAGCGAAAGTCCCAATGGTAGTTACGAATCATACCTATGATGTAGTCGGCAGTATGTTTCCAACAAAAGAAATGGGCGGCGGGACCGGACTGAAGTATGCCGCAAGTAGTATTGTCTATCTGAGCAAGAGAAAAGAAAAAGATGGCACAGAGATTGTTGGTAACATCATTCACTGTAAGAACCATAAGAGTCGTTTGACGAGAGAGAATAAGATAGTTGATGTTCGTCTGACTTATGACAAAGGACTTGATCGTTACTATGGCTTGTTGGAGTTGGCAGAGAAATATGAAATCTTCAAGAAGGTAAGCACACGGTTTGAATTGCCAGATGGTAGCAAGCAGTTTGGTAAGACAATACTCAACGAGCCGGAAAAATATTTTACCGAAGATATCATGCATCAGTTGAACCTTGCGGCTGAGACAGAGTTCAAGTATGGCTGATGTAGATATAGATTTTTACTGTCGTGCATACGATGACTTTCTTTCACCGGCAGACTGTGAAGCATACATTGACAAGTATGAGGAAACTCTACGAGTCGATAATGAACGGTGGAAAGAACTTAGCGTATGTATTATGAAAGACGGCAGTAAAAATCCTACTTGTGGTAACTGTTCTTGTGATCGACTTGGACCTATGGAGTTTGATAGGTTTCGTGAGTTGAACGACAGACTGATACACAAGTGGCAGGAAGCAGTGGAAAGATATGTCAGGGACTGTCAGATAAAAAAAGTTCAGTGGCCAAAAACAATTGGTTGGGAAGAACTGCGTATCAAAAGGTTCAAGGTAAATGAGGAACAGAATCATGGATTAGAGAATCATGTTGATGTTTATTCTCATGCACATGCAAAAAGGTTTCTCTGTCTGATGGTTTATCTGAATGATGACTTTGAAGATGGAGAAACTTACTTTCCATTGTTTGATGTTGGAGTAAAACCAAAGCAAGGTAGATTGTTTATCTTTCCCCCTACATGGAACTACATTCATAGAGGTAACCCCCCTCGTAGCCCCTCTAAAAGAGGTGCCAAATACTTTGTGATGACACATCTAAACTATATGGACTTGAGTGTTGTAAATGAAGGAACAGATTTCTCTGATAGAAATGTTGCTGCATATGACCCAAACACAGAGAAGATGACTAAGGAGCAATTGTTGTGGCCCAAAGCTTAAACTTCTACACAAGACTCTATCCTGATTTCTTGGATGATGAAATGTGTGATGCTTACGTTGCATCGTTTGAAGAGACTATGGAGAAGGACGCTGAAGAGGTAAAGAGAACAAGCATCTGCACTGGTCCTGTTCGTCCTGACGGTCATCAGATTTGTGGTAACTGTAACTGCCAGAGAATGAACCCTATGGGGTTTGATAGGTTTGACCATCTGAACAAACTTGCAATGAAAAAGTTTATGGACATTGTGGAAAAATATCGTGAAGATACGATGATACAAGACTATCAGTGGCCAAGTAATATCATGTGGGAAGAGTTTCGTATGAAGCGTTTTCTTGTTGGCAATGGTGGTGAGAAAGCAGAACAGTTTGGTGACCATGTTGATGTAACATCTCATGCTGGTGGCAAGAGAATGCTCATTCTGATGGTTTATTTAAATGATGACTTTGGTGGGGGTGAAACAGTGTTTCCTCATTTTCGTGACTCAGTAAAACCGAAGAAAGGTAGCATTCTAATGTTTCCACCCATGTGGATGTATCTGCACAGAGGTAATCCACCACTTGCTCCTGGCTATGCAAAATATTTTTTGATGACGTATTTGAACTATGAACCAATCCAAAATTAAATTCTTAGAGAACAAACTGATTGCTTATCTTGGCTCTGCGCCAAAAGCTGTTATGGATCATCTAATAGGGACCGCTGAAATTTTGAAAAGCTATGACGCTTCAGATTATCTCATTGACGCTGGACTGTTTCATTCTATCTACGGCGAAGCATCATCCAGAAATATGCCAAAAAATTTATACTTGACAAGAGATGAGTTAATTGATATAATCGGGGAACAAGCAGAGCAAGTTGTATATGAGTTTTGTTCCATATCTGACCCAAGGTCGCAGAATATTCTTTTGTATCCAGATGGCCAGTTGAAAGAAGACTTGATATTACTGGACAAAGCAAACGAGGAACAAATGAATGGCTAAAACTGAAACACTAGGAATTTGCTATGATAGGTGAAAATGTTAAATTTAAAGACTATTGTGATGAGATTTACACAGCAACAGTTGTTGATATCTTTTCTGATAAGTTTGATGATGTTAAGTGGATGATCATTGGCGATGGTGAAATGTCACGCCCACACTACTGGTCAAAAAAGACAAACACATATCGTCCCGTAAAAGATAAGGATATGGATACTGTGTTTCTTGAGGTAGAATCCTCAAGAGGTAAGACAGAATTTATCGCCCTTGAAGAAGTAATCACCTAAATATAAAACCATGATTAAATATCGAGTAATCGAAGAACAAATCTTGGAAGAAGGTTTGACTTTTGATGATGCCACGACAGTGGTTGAGATGTTGAATGCACAGGGTAGAATTGCAAAATTAGAAAAGTACAATGCGTATTCCTCTTCTAGATTAGGACGGGACCCTGACTTACACTAACCTTTATAAATAATTATAAATTTATTTTGAGGGTTAGAATGACACAAGATTTTATGGGAATGGATGGATTCCTCTGGTTTGCTGGGGTTGTCGAAGACAGAGAAGACCCCGAAAAAGCTGGACGAGTCCGTGTTAGGTGTATTGGTTTACATACAGATGATTTAAACTCTCTTCCAACAGAAGATTTACCGTGGGCACAAGTGATGGCTCCAACGGACACTCCCTCTATGGCCGGAATGGGAAACACACCCTCATTTCTAGTCGAGGGAACTCATGTCATTGGTTTTTTCTTAGACGCTGCAACCATGCAACAACCGATGGTGATTGGCTCAATACCTGGCCAACCTGTTGAAATAGCTGACCCTGATTTAGGGTTTTATGATCCAAATGGAGTGTATCCTAAAACAGTAAATGAACCAGACACAAATAGATTAGTTCGTGGCTCAATTGGTGAAACACATCCATCACTCGTTAAAAGAAGAGGAATGAAACAGACTGATGTTCCTCTTTCAACAAAACCATTTTTTGCAGCCGGTGTCCAGCCTGGTGTCACAGAAGATGTAAGAAAAACATGGAATGAACCGGACCCAAAATCAAATGCTCCGACCTTTTACCCTTTCAATCATGTGCATGAAAGTGAGTGTGGTCATATCCATGAGATAGATGATACACCAGGCGGTGAAAGGTTGTTACAACAACATATCACTGGAACATTTACAGAGATACATCCCACAGGAGATAAGGTTGTAAAAGTTGTTGGTGAAAGTTACGAGATTGTAATCAAAGACAAAAGTATACTCATAGAGGGTGACCTCAACGTAACTGTGAATGGCAACAAGAATGAACTTATCAAAGGTGATTATGTTCTAGAGATTGAAGGTGATTCATATACCAAGATTCACAAGAACCAAAGAACAAGAGTTGGTGTAAGGGGAGAGAAAGAAGGTGGTGGAAACCGTGAAGAGGAGATTGTGGGAAGTCATGCGTTTGACATAAGACAAGCCGTTAAAGGTAGAGTTGGTAGTGCGAAGGATGGAGCAAGAGATTTTGATGTTACTATCGGTGGTAACGAAACTAGAATAGTCGGTGGAACTTATGATCTAAATGTCACGAAAAATCTTACACAGATATCTTTGGCTGACATACTGGTAAACGCTAAAAATAATATGTCACTCAAAACAACAACAGGCATTGTTGCGATTGGTGCTGGTAGTAACGTGAATATTCGGTCATCTGCTGAGATGAAAATTAAATCTGGCAGCACATATAAGTTGCAAGCAGTTGGGGCTGCTAATGAAACATTTGACTCAACATATAGAGTTAAATATAAAGCATTGAATGAATTTGATCATGATGGAGACAGACGAATTATGATCGGTAAAAATGATTATGCAAGACACAAAACTGGTGTTAATTATGCTTGTCCCAGTGATCCATCTAGAACAAGCGGTGAGGATTGCACTGATCCAACAACGCCAACATTACCGTAGGAGAAATAAATGGTTGATTTCACTACACCAAATTTATGTGGAGCAAGTGAACAGTTTAATAAACTCGCTGGACAATTTTCTAGTATCAAAGATTCGCTTCAAGGCCAACTAGAAGGTGAGATTGATGCTCTGAAAAGTGAACTAACAGCATCACTAAGTGTTCTTGAAGCAGATATTAAAGGATTGATTCCAGAGTTACCAGATATCCCTGACGTTAGTCTAATATCACAGATACAAAGTTTGGTCGCACTACCCACTGGCAGTCTTGCAAGTTTAGGCGCTTTGGCAAACATTAGTTCTCAATTTGGTGGCGCTCTTTCTCAAGCTGGTATCTCTTTGGACGGTCTTGTGAGTGACGCAACAGCCGCATTTTCTGGTGGCATTGATTTGTGTGGTGGCGGTATTCCTAATTTTGTGATTGGACCAGACGGCATTCCGACCTTGAAACCAGAAGACTCTGGCATGCCAGATACAGACCCAGAGCGAGTGGATGAAGATGGCAAACTTTTAGCTGAAGCACCGTCTTCACTTTCAACTCCTTCTGCCCAAATTAATACCTCTAACGCTGCACTCGCTGCCGATGCCGCAGCCGGTGCTGCCGCAGTAAAAGAAAATCTACCAAAAACAGATTTGGCTTCTGAAAGTGGAAACGTATCTGACGCAGCAAAAAAAGAGTATGCTAAACGAGATGCTATAATAAGAGCTAAACTACAAAAAGACGGTAGTGCGCCAACACCACAGGTTCAAAAAGCCGCCAACGCCACCTCCACAGTTTCAAATTTACCGCCAAAGGATTCACTATTGAGTCCTGATGAGTTTATAACTAAGTTGAAAGGTTTTCAAAATAGAATAGCTGTGGTGGAAAATATGGTTAAAAAAGCAGCCACCAGAGCCTCGCATATATCACAAAAAAGTAAGAAACCAGAACCAGATAATATACTGGCAAGTGGTACTGAAAAACTTGTAAGAGACGAATCTAAGTCATTTAGTATAACAATTACACGTCCTGATGGCACGCCTTTGACATACAAAAATCTAAGTTTTGCCAAAAAAAACGACCGGCTGCAAAAAGTTGCCAGCGTCAATTGGTACTCCTTTTTTAGGCCATCAACATTCGCTAATCGACTGATTAAAATTGGTTTAGATGGCGGGGCAGAAGACCTGCAAGGGATGGCTGTCGAAGGTGAAACGCTTGGGGCAACAGATATAGAAAATCTTGTAGAGGCTCTTGAAAAAGATGCTCCGGTTGCAGTTGAGGTATTTGATGAAATCTATAAAGGAATAGAAAAAACATACGCTGTTCCAGTTTAACGAAAGTAATAATAATGATAATAAAAAAACTAGTTACACTGAACGTATTATATTGGTTACCTGATTATAACAACATTCTGCAACAATTTACTTGGCAGACAAAGGACATAGTTCCAGAGTACCCAAGAGTGCATAAATTTTTAAACTATTGGCATGAGGAGATTGACGCAGTAATAGCAGAGGTTCAGATTGCTCATAGCGATAATCACGAATACAGACCTGTGAAAGATTTTACGATTATAAAATAAAATCTGTCGTTATAAATAAATGAAGGAGTAATCATGTCAGGATTTACAGACGCTCAACGCAATAATGATATATCACGCAACGTGCGTCAGTATCGTGACCTTGACCTTTTTTTCGGCAGAAAGCCTGTTAGCGGTGATGTAAATATACTAACAGATATAGAGAATATCAAACGTGCTGTTAGAAACTTGATCTTGACTAATGTGTTTGAAAGACCCTTTCATCCAGAGTTAGGTTCTGGTGTGAGAGACATGTTGTTTGAAAATATGACGCCGTTTGTGGCCATAATGTTGACGAAAAGAGTTGAGGATATCATAGAAAATTTTGAACCAAGAGTTCGACTGATGAGTGTCAACGCAAGGCCAGATTTGGACCGAAACATTTATGAATTAACAATTACATTTTTTATTGTTAATGCACCCACAGAGCTTGTAGAGGTAGATGTGTTTTTAGAGAGATTACGATAATGGCAACAAATGATAAAAGATTAATTGTTTCAGAATTTGACTTTGATGATGTAAAGAGTAATCTTAAAACTTTTCTTGAGGCCCAAGATGAGTTTACAGATTATAATTTTGAAGGCTCTGGTCTAAGTATTCTTTTAGATATCCTAGCATACAATACTCACTATCTTGGCTTCAACATGAACATGCTTGCAAACGAGATGTTTCTTGACAGTTCCTCTCTTCGCTCCAGTGTGGTATCACATGCAAAAACTTTAGGATATGAGCCAGCATCTGCAAGGGCACCAAAAGCAGTTATCGACGTTACTTTATTTGATTCGACTAAAGCGACAGGTGCAATTCCAGCGGGAACTGTTTTTACAAGTTCAGTGAATGATGTTGATTATAATTTTGTCACAATAACGGAGCTAACTTCTTCAAATACGGGAAGCTCTATTCCATTTTTGGATGTTGAGATATATGAAGGCACATTTATCACAACTCAATATACTGTTGACTCAGGAGATGTTAATCAAAGATTTCTTTTGACAGACAGTAGGGCAGACACGAACACACTAACGGTGTCAGTTCAAAACTCCTCAACTGATACAACAAGCACAACTTACACCAAGACAACAGACATTTCACAAGTTACCTCAACAAGTAAGAATTATTTTTTACAAGAGGTTGAAGCTGGGCTGTTTGAAGTTTACTTTGGTGACGGTGTTTTAGGAACCGCACTGTCAGATGGTAATATTGTAATACTGACTTATGTTGTGACCAACAGAGAAGACGCAAACACGGCCACCACATTTACAAATGCGGCTGCCATTGATACAGTTGTGGACGTTCAAGTTTCTACTGTCGAGCCAGCTAGTGGTGGTGCGTTCCCAGAAAGTATCGACTCAATAAAATTTAATGCTCCATTAGATTATGCTTCACAAGGTCGTTGTGTCACCGCTGAAGATTACAAAACATTTGTAAAAAGATTTTACCCAAACACTCAAGCGATCTCTGTTTTTGGTGGAGAAAGTGGCTCTTTTGATTCATCATTGGGGGTTGTTTCAACTCAAGAGTTTGGAAAAGTTTTTATATCAGTTAAATCAACCACGGGCAATTTTATACCTCAAGCAGAGAAGGAACGCTTAGTTCAAGATTTATCCCCATTCACAGTTGCTTCAATCACACCTGTCATCGTTGACCCCGAAACAATATTTCTTATATTAGATGTTTCGGCAAGGTTTAACTCTAATCTTACGACATTAACATCAACCGCTTTGGCAAGTAAAATTAATGGCACTCTCGTAAATTTCAATAAAAATAGTTTGCAATCATTTAATAGTTCTTTCAGACACTCTCAAGTGACAAGGTTGATTGATGACACTGATACTGCGATTACCAGTAATATCACTAAAGTTGTTCTGGGAAAATTCTTTACCCCTACACTAAATGAAGAAGTAGGATATACGTTATTTTTTAATAATAGGATTTTTAATCCTCATGCTATGCACAATTCTGATCAAGGAGGAGTCACTGCATCCACAGGATTTAAGGTTTCGGGTGACACTACTAATGAACATTTTTTTGATGATGATGGGAATGGCAATGTGAGAAGATACTTTGTATTAGCAGGGGTCAAAAACTATATAGACAATACTGCTGGCACCGTTGATTATGCAAGTGGTACAATAAGTATAAATCCTATCAATATAGCTTCAATATCAAATGTGGACGGTTCTTCCTCTACTCAAATTAGAATGACTGCTATACCTGACTCATTTGATATTGTGCCAGTTAGAAATCAAATTCTTGAAATAGATTTAGAAAATACATCTATCACTGTCTCTATAGATTCAACAGAGATTGGTGATGTTAATGTTGCTAGTTCAACTCAACTAGCCACCTCGTCTACCACATCTACAACATCTGGTTATTAAAATGGCTCCATATGATAATCCACCATCAGCTACATTGACGACAAAAATATCTCCACTAATTGATGGCCAACTGCCAGATTTTGTCAAAGATGAAAATCCTCTGTTTTCTAAACTTCTTCAATACTATTATGAGTATTTGGAAGCTGCGGAATTGCTTGTGGATGCTCAAGTTGATAATATTTTACAAGAGACTGTTGATGTTAAATACATTTTAGATGAAGATGGCAATCAAATTGTATATGAGGATTCAGAGGGTAAATTTACCGTTGGAGAAACAATTACCGGCTCTAAATCTAAAGCGACTGCCACAATCTTAATTGATGACCAAAGGAACAATCGTTTATTCATAACCTCAACGCAACAGTTTATCACTGGTGAGACTATTGTTGGAGCCACCTCTACCTCTGAAGGGACCATCACACGTTACAGGGGCAATCCTGTTCAGAATATTCAGCAACTTTTAGACTATGCAGATGCAGACAGAACTATAGGTGACTTCTTAGATCAACTAAGCACCTCATTTATGACCGCAATCCCTAAAAGCACAGTTGGTTTTGACCCTCAAAATACAACTAGCCCAACTCTGGATAGAAGAAATCTAACAAAGAATATTCGTGAGCTTTATAGATTAAAAGGAACTAGTGAGAGTTTTGAGCTTTTTATCAGAATTTTATTGAACTTAGACGCTGAGATAGTCTATCCCAGAAAATTCATGATGCGGGCATCCGATGGTAATTTTAGTAGAGATTTAATAATTAGAACCACTGCAATATCTAATGCACAAGGTGATGAGATAGTAAGTCAAAAAATTACTGGAGTCACATCTGGTGCAACGGCCATAGTTGCTCAATCTGCTACCCTCACACAAGGTGGTGTTGACGTAACTGAATTTACAATTTCTTTTAAGGAAGGTGATTTTATAGTTGGAGAAAAAGTAACGAGTATTTCTTCGACTAGAAATGTCATTCAAGAATTTACAATTTTAAATATTGTAGATCAGGTTACGGTTGATAATGACGGTATCTTATATTCACCAACTGAAGATATAAACATTAATGATGACTTTGGTAACGCTTCATCAACCGCTGAAGTTTCAGCCATTAAAACAGGTTCAGTTAGTGATGTTATCATTGACAATGTTGGTGCTGGTTATAAGATTGGTGATCCTCTAGTTTTTGCAAGCACACAGGATAATATATCACTTCCAACTGGATTTATTTCTGTTGTTGATGGTGCAATAGCGTTAGATGGAACTGATAATAGTTCTACTGATGCTGACGATTACCTTGTGTATGAGGACGGCACCACTGAACATTTAGAAACTTTTGAGTTTGCATTAGAGTCAGGATTAAATGATGAAGCGACTGCAATAACAAACGGCGCTGTAGAAAATAGCACCACTGTTATATTAGACAATAATGTTGGAACGATTACTAAAAATATGATTGTTTTTGGTGCTAATCTTCCAAGCGGTGTTACGGTTACGGCAGTTACATCTCAAACTAATATTACGGTTAGTTCTAAATTAAATCTCTCTAACAACACCTCTCTAAGATTTGTTGACATTGCCGGTGTATTGAGATTAGAAACTGGCAATGCAACTGCCACCGATTTAGGTCATAGTCTTATAAGTGAATTTTTACTGGACCCTGTGTCTGATGAATACACAACTGGTGCAGACCAAATGATTCTTGAGGACGCAACTGTTGATGTTGGTGAAATTAAAAGAGTTCATCTCACAAACAAAGGAAACGGATTTACTAGTCTTCCGACTGTCACCATCGACCAAGCAATAGGCACAAAGTTTTTAGACACAAATGGTAGTTACGATGATCCAGTAACGGCTGTTTTATTTTCAACAACAACTGACATTGGTGCAATAGATGAAATAATAGTAAAAGATGGCGGTGCAAATTATTCTACAACTGAATTGCCAGACGTTATAGCAAGAGCTAATTTTATTGTCAAGGACGTTTCTGGAACATTTGTTACTGGAGAGGCATTAACAACTCATACTGGTGTTGTGCAAAGTTTCGATACCAACACACAGGTTCTTCAAACTACTATTGAAGACGTAGTGAGAATTCCACTTGAAACTACGGATGCTCTTCCAATAGGTTTAGAGGATGCATCTGGTTCTATAGAGAGTTACTTTACGCTTTCTGGTGGTGGAACTGATGATGGTTTTTATGATGAGGGGTTTCCACACACAGGCATTGTTGATGAGACAGATGGTGAACCTATTGTTCTAATTGCGGATGAACTAACTGGCGATGCGTTTATTGCTCTTGAAGATGACACTGGTGATATTCTTCGCACAGAGCCAAATTCATTTATTGAAAAAACATTTTTTCTCCTTGAAGATAATAGCGGTGTCTTAGTTAGAGAAGATGCAGAGGAGACAACTAAAAAATTCATAAGAGAGTTTCCAAGAGGCAGACAACCAGCGAGAACTTGGTTGGATACTGTTCAATTTACGGCAGGAAGAAAAATATCTGCGACCGAATTTGAGCCACCAAGAATTACTCCAACAAGTGCTTACTTGACTGATCAATCATGGAAAGATACTTTTGGTGTTCATATTCCTACGCTCACACACAAAGCAACCGCAACGGCTTTAGTTAATGGTAAAACTGCCACTCAAAGTGTTACGCTTGATAATAACTCTGGAACAATAGATGAAGCGATGTTTGTCTCTGGGACGATTGCAACGGCAACCGTTGGTGTTGATGTAGTTAATAGTTTTGAAGTAACAGTTGTGATTTCTACTGGCACGATTCAAGCCGGTTTGGTGGTTGAAGGGACTGGTATTCCTGTTGGCACCATTGTTCAAAGTGTTCCAACCACGGAAACATTTACTCTAAACACTAGAGTTACTTTAAGTGAGGAGACGGCCCTTACATTTAAACTTCCATCTAGCACGGTTGTTCAAGATGTTACATCACAAACAAGCATAACATTAAGCACACTTCCTAATGGTCTCGCAATCACTCTTGCAGATAACACATCTTTATCATTTGAAAGTCCATCAACAAATGGTCCATTTGCGAATGATGAAGAGATAACTGGTGGGACATCTGGTGCAACCGCACTTATATTAGACGCTGCCGCTGATATGAAATTTATCTCAAGCAATGGCATAGATTTTGTTGTAGGAGAAACAATCACTGGTGAGTCAAAAGTTGATGTTGATGGAAATGTTGTTAACGCTCAAGCAGTTATTCAAACTCTTAGTCAAACTTTTGTTGTGTCTCCAGAGTCAATATGGACAGAATTTAGAATTGAAACAATAACAGAAAAGAATGCTCCTTTACTTGAAGATGCATCTTCTGATGTTGTTTTCAGTAAAGAATCTGAAGAGATAGTTTTAGAGAGTGCTGGTCCGTTTAGGGACTTTACTCTTTCTGAGGACCACCTAGTATTAGATGGAACAGATGAGGTCATAAATGCATCTGGATCAGGGTTCTCCTCTGGTAGAACAAATGCTGGTGGTCGTATTGTTGAAGAGGCGTCTGGTGATACAATAATTCTTGAAATAAATGAAGCTGAAGCTGTTACAATAGGATTTAGCAAACAAAGCACTTTTGATTTTTATGATGGGCAAAACTTTGGAATAATACTAGATGGTGACTTTGATGATACAGGAAAAATTCTTTTAGATGGCACAGATACCAATGGCTCCAACGCTGGCTCTGAGGTAATAGATGAAAGTAGCAATGCTGGTGGGACTGGTTCTATTGGCGTTATTGAATTAGAAGAGGGTGGCATTCTTCTGGGTGAGATTGAACCAGAGACAGGTGTGCTTGCTCTTGACGGTTTCAATTCCTCTGCAAAACACGCTGGCAGTAGTGTTATTCATGAAGTGGATGGAATAGATTTTTCTGCTGGGACGACTACTATCACGGCTTCTGGTGGATTTTCTGCAACTATTGTCACCGCTGACATTGCAAAAGCAACAGCTTCTGTTGATACTTTTAGAACTGATACTAGTGGTTACGGTAGTGATATTTCTAGCATACTTGGCGAAGATTTGAACAGGTTACAAGATTCTCTTTTCTATCAACAATTCTCGTATGAAGTTCAAACTGGGGTTGGTGCAAACGCTTATCTTGATGAGTTGAAAAAAGCTGTTCATCCATCAGGCTTCGCTGTTTTTGGTAAGGTTAAGATTGCACAACAACTTGAAGATATTAATCCAGTCCTCAATAGTAAGTTGATGACAATAAGTTCCTTTGTTGGCGATCAACCCATAGCTGTTAGAAGGGCACTTGCTGCGTTTGAAATGACGCCTGGTAGTCTACAAGATGTTATCGTTCAAGAGGACTCTCTAAGCACTGGGATAGTTGAGTTTCTAGCACTTGATGGCACGGACGGCTCTGGAAAAGATGCGGGTGATAATATTCTTGAAGAGTCTGCCACATCTGGGACAACAACTAATAATCTGATTTTGAATGCAACTGATTTCAACGAAGGTGATAATAGAGGTGATATACTCTTAGATGGAACTGACTCTGATGGAACAGATGCCGGAAGTTCACTAGAGTTAGAGGATGAGTTGCATGAGCCTAAAAACAAGATTGTTTTTGAGCGCATTGATAATCCAAATGGCATAAATCATAACGCAATCATAAATGAAGATGGTGGATTTATAGTTCCAGAAACATCACCAATATCTGGTAGTGGCCCACTACGTTTTGGTGAAACCACAGATGTTTCTGTAATCAACACTACAACACTTCAAGTGGCCACAAAAGCATCATCTGGTCCATCTACCGCATCCCTTGGTATCATAGGTTTGGCAACACCGTTTGGTGGGGCTGATGCGTTAGAAACAGAACTAGGGACAATCAAAAGTAAAGAGCCACAAGAAGCTCATCACAAAAGAAGGATTGGTATTATTCCAACATTCTTCCCAGTTGATATTAGACAGGAGGGACAACTTCTTTCAGAAGATGCCGGTCAAGGTCCAGAGCTTGCAGACATATCCACGTTCCCTCTGGCAGACTTTGTAAGAACTGGTATCATTGATATAGGAGAAGATGCAACAAATACTAATGTAACTTCTGAAACTGTTGGTGTATTATTAGAACAAACTGAAGCAGGCTCTTTCAAACAAGAGGATGGAACTACAGTTGCCAGCACTCACGGGGATGATATATTACTAGAAACTGCAACTGGACCTAATCTAAATGAAAAATTATTACTAGAAAGTCTCCGTATTGAATTAGAGGATAACACCTCAAAAAATGGTGTTGTGCCTTTCCAAAACTTTGGAGAGAACACATTTGATAGTCTTGCTATAAGTTCTGATATTTTGTCTGAAGAAGGCTTGAGTGTTGCGTTAGAGGATAGTAGTGGGCCTGACCATATCTTACTAGATGGAACAAACGAGAACGCAGAAAATGCTGGTTTCTTCCTAATTGATGAGTCGGAGACTGGCTTTCAGATATTATTTGAGTCTGTGGAAACAGGACACTCTGACAACACGGGAGTTATTATTTTTGATGGAACAGATAGCAGTTCTTCTGATGCTGGTGACAAAGCTTTGTTTGAGCTTCAGACAAGAAGTGATATACTAAACAATTCATCGTATAGCGTGCCTGGCATCCCAAGTTTTGATTCGGTTTCAATTACCATAGACTCTTCTCTTGATATGTCGATAGTATAAATAAGTTAGAGGAAAACAAAAATGGCAATTCAAACAATAGGAATAGGCACAGTAGCCGATGATGGAACAGGTGATAGCTTACGGGCTGCCGGTGATAAAATTAATGATAATTTTAATGAGATTTACACTGCACTCGGAGACGGTTCAACATTATCAAGCACTGCTATAACTGCGCTCAATAGTGCAGACGAGAATCGATTAGTTACAGTTGGCGCAACCACCACAGAACTTGATGGTGAAGCGAACCTAACATTTAATGGTAGCACTCTTACAGTTACTGGCAATATTACAGTTCCTAATGATGGTGATATTGGCTCTGTGGGAGCAACTGATGCGATACAAATATCTTCTGCCGGTATTGTTACTTTCAAAGATGATATTCTTATTAAGGACGGTGGGACTATTGGTGTCGCTTCATCAACTTCTGCCATCACTATCGCATCAACTGGTATTGTAACATTTGTTGATGATATAATAATTAAAGATGCTGGCACTATTGGCTCGGTTAGTGATGTGGATGCAATGTCTATTTCTTCGACGGGTATAGTGACCTTTAGTCAAATCCCATCTGTTCCAATCAACACAATTGAGATTAGCACTCAAACGAGGGGTGCGTTTCTTGTGATCGAATCTGGTGGAACAGATGGTGCGGGTGCAAATGCGGGAGATAATATTATTGATGAAACCGACTCAGATGATATCATTCATGAATCAGCGACAGACTTAGTGGGCTCCGTATTTAATATTATAGACTCCGCTGGGATGGTTGTTAGAACAATCAATAGTGTGTAAATTATGACTGTTAGAAAACCACTGTTTATCAATAGTGATGGTGACCTACAAGAAATGACTGACGCTCAAGTTGTGTTACACCAACAAAAAGCGATATATCAATATTCTTTAGACCCGTCTGCGTTGCTCACCGTTGTGTCAAATGGTGGCATAAATATGGCTTCAATAACTGATACTAGATTGTCAACTGGTGAAGCAGCAGTTAGTCCGGGCAATAGCTCGACAGGAGTCTCTGCGGCAGATTTCCCTACTGGTTCTGCCGGTGCGTTGGGCAATACTGTTGATGTGGTATTTGATAAAATTAATTTTGATTATCAAACCACTTTTTCGGGCATTTTAGGTGTGGGGCCAGGTGGTAGCGATGCCCGAGATGATAGAGATCGAACAGGATTTCCAGTTTTCCGTAATAGCAATGGTGACATTCAAGCAATGACACTAGCTGATTTTCAAGATACAATTTTACATCCAGCAATAGACCTAATGGTTGTTGCGGATAGTAGTGCAGATGACTCTAATGTTGCGGGCACTTATAGAATACATACGGCATCATCACTCACTAATTTTACTGAAGTTTCTGGCTCTGCTACTCCAATATTTACAGATACAACCTCCACAGGGTTTGCTGCCTCAAGCATACCTGATAATCCTGGCAGACAAACGGGTTCAGCAAGCACAGTGCAAGATTTCTTTTTAATGAGAAGAAATGGGACAGATGTTGATACTAGCTCGTTTGGACTTGTAGGAATAAATTCAAATGGTGATATTCAAGAGTATGCTGATCATGGTGCCACCTTGTTAGGAGGCTGGCTCAAACGCACCGCTTCACGTTCAGATAGAGGATTTAAAATAACATATGCGATTGGAGCAAGTGTTAGTGGAACACAAAGAGGGAGTGCTATTACCAATAACCAATTAAGCGGTAGTGTCACTAGCACAACTAGTGTCACAGGCACTGATAATTACAGCACGTATCGGGCACAAATATTTCCATCTGGCGGGGTGACGGTTACTAACACATTTTTATTCAAAATAAATAAAGCTTAAAGGAATGTATTATGGCTATTTTTTCTAATAAAATTGTTGATGTTTATTACACAGATCAAAGTCTATCTAATGTAACCATATTATATAATTACGAAAAAGATGGTGAGACTTTAGTGGGTCAATATCGTCTGTTAGTTGATGAAACAGAAGAACAATTTCAAGATTTAATGAGAGAAGTAACATATCAAGACATAGAGATTAACACGATTGAATTACATAGAAAATATAATGACGAAATGAAAAGTATTATTACTGATGAAACTAGAAGACTTGCAAAGGAAGATGTTAGGTCAGAGTTTGCGGGGATGGGTGTTGACATAGATGAGGAAACTTTTAAAATATTTTTTGAGTATGATTCAGAGAAACACGGAGATCAGCTTTTTAGATGTAAGATATATTTATTCAATTTAGACATAGTAAAAAATGGCTCGAAAGCATTGAAATCGAAAATTAGAAAAGCAGAGGACCTACTAGAACTATGTAGATTATTATCAGCAGAAAAAAGAAGAATAGAAAGAAAAGAGTCAAAGTAATGAAAAACTTCAAGGAATATGCTTTTGGTGCCTCAATGGGGCAATACCAACCCGTGGCTAACCTTGGAGATTTTGCGGGAAAAAGTTACTATGGTGGCCTCCATGCTAACGCAGAGAAAAAGATTACACAGTCTGATCTTGACCAAGTAGAAAAGTATGCAGATAGACTTTTTGCTGCGTTAGGTATTGACGTTGAGTTTACCAGACATTTTATGGATAGAGTAAATGACGCTCGTAATATAAAACAGATTACAGTCGCAGAACTCATTCGTCTTTTTAAACAAGCACATCGTAGGCATGGCAAAAAGATTGCCAAAATGTCTGACCAAGCAAACGCTGTTATCAACGATATGAAAACAGATATCAACATGCCATTTGTGATTGATGTTGATAGAAAAGGTGATATGGAACTTATCGCAAAAACTGTGATGAGAAAGAAAAACTTCACCACTTCTGCATCAAGTCCAAAGTTGTCGTTTGAAAGTTTTCAGAGCAAACTTGATGAAGTTGCGAACGCTGATTTTGCACCCATAGCACACCAACAAAGTTTGTCAAAAATTATTTTTAGTCCCGCTGGTTATGGTACAGATATGTCTGCCACTTCAACGATAAAGGGTGGGCCCGGTTCTGTTGCAAACTCAATGTGGTTGCCTCTTAGTGGTTCTATTTTCAAAAGAGTGTATCCGAAACAGGTTAGAACAACAACCTTTCATGTTACAAACTTTAGATATTTTGACCAGTTATATGCAATTCAAAACTCAAGACGCTCCATATCTACATTTGCAAATATGGATAGAAGATCAATTTACCAAGGCATACAATCTGGTAGTGGTCTTGTGGTTGAGGTTGAAGGAAATGTTCTAGCGGCAGCAAGAGAAGATGTAATGTCTATTCCAGAACTTTCTGGTAGAAGAATGATGGCTTTCAATTTCTTCAGAGGGCCGTGGGGTGACAAAGATGTTACGAAAATGCAGAGAGGTCTTGAAAAATTATTGAAGACCTTGGTGAACAAATATTACACGGCATTTGGTGATGACTATGGTAACATGGTGCCATCACCAAGAGATGACGATTTTAAAAAATGGAGACATATACGGGCAGCATATGACCAAATGAGAATACCGAAAACCCCTCGCTTGAGAGTTCGTCAGGCAAAATCAAAGGGTGAGTTTCTAAAAGCAAAAGAAGAATCGCAAGTTGATAGAAGAAAAGCTGGTAGAACAATGCAAAAGATTGTCAAAGAATATATGGATGGCGTAGAAAAAGTCTTTATGCAAAATGCGAAGCAAGTTCAAGATACATTGACTCGTTATATTGAACGTAAAAAGACTGATGAACAATGGGACGAGATTGTAGTTGATGATTTCAATATCAAAAAAGTTTACATAATCGAAGACTCTGATGAACTTATGCCGGGTGAGGCTGAAGAATTTATAAATCAAATTTCACTGACAAAATTACCAGTTGCCCGTGTATATTCTCACAATATGGAAGAGTATGCTAGAGATATTGCTCAAGGTAAGGACGTGACATTGGATACAACAGTTAGAGATGCATATCTAGATTTAGTAAAAGACACACCTAATTATGGTAATGGACTTCGCAAGGAACAATTCAATGAAGCACCGAGAATACCTCGCAAGAAAGGCCAACCCGCAAAGAGTGACAAACACTCTGACCTATACACAGATGAAGACCCAAGAGGAACAATACATGGTTTAGGTTTCAAGGATGTAAAGACTGCAAAGGCAAGTGTCAAAAAGATAGAGGGTTCAGATAGAACTCACGCACATAAAATACAAGCGGCGATTGCTATGGAGCAACGTGCTAGGGTGATGGGCAAGACGGCAGAGGCAGCGGTCTATCGTAAGTATATCGAAAAGATGAAAAAGAAAACTAAGAGGATGGACGAGAACAAACATGGTTTCGAGTGTCCTCCAGGCTATAAGTTTGATTCAGAGATTATGCAGTGTGTTCCTGTAAAATCCAGATTTAAGACATTACGACATTACCCATACTTTTTATCTAGAAAGGATGTTTCATCTGATCAACAAACAGATCAATCTCAAGATAGTCAAGATTCAAATGGCAACGAGAATGGGAATGGACAAGGTTCAAATGGGACAGGAAATGGCAATGGTGGTAATGGTGGAACAAGTGAAGTTTTTCTAGCCGCAGATGTTAGAAAGATGCCCGGTGGTGGATTTGGTGTTTATGCAGATAAGTTTGTCAAAGGTAAAAGAGTGATGACTCCTGGCGGCAAACATCAAAAGGAACTGAAGAAAGTTTATAAGAATGAGAAAGATGCAAATGATTATATGGCTGCAATCATGATTGCTAAAGGTGGTGGATGATGAAAACATTCAAACAACTCTACACAGAAAAAGCACCAGACACTGCCGATGCCATGAAAAGGTTTAAAGCTGGTAAAGCAGGGTTTACAGACAAAGCACATCTTAAAGCAAAGGGCCTAATACCACGGGCAGATGGAACTAAAAGAAAGTCTGATAAATATAAATGAGGTGACAAATGCAAAACACTATATTATGTGTCAAGTGGGGCGACAAATATGGAAATGAATATGTTGAGAAGTTAAAAGAACAGGTAGAAAATAACTGTTCAGTGCCATTCAATTTTTACTGTCTTACAGATAAACCAACACAATCTTATGATATTCAACTTCCCACCATTTGGGATGCTTATGAAAATGGAAAGTTTTGGGCATATAGAAAACTTTATATGTTTAATGAAAGAGTTGCTAATATTAAAGGTGACCAATTTTTATATCTTGATTTAGATGTGATTATTCAAAAAGACTTAAAATATTTTTTTGAGATTAATATAGAAAGACCTTATATTGTTAAGGGCTGGTGGAATGATGTAGAAGTTTGTAAAAAGAACTATGCAAAGTTCCAATCACCAATGGTCAACTCCTCCGTCATACGATGGAATAGGGCTCAGTTGCAAAAAGTATATAAACATATCAATGACAATTTAGATGTTATATTTTTTACCTATCCTACCATTGACAATTACCTAAATCATTTTTGGTATAATATGCATGAAGAAACACAAAGTGATGATAAATCATTTCTAAATGTTTTTCCAGAGGGCAATATTTACTCTTGGTATAAAGGAAATATTTTTCCACATGATATGGAGCCAAAGAAAAAGAGACAGGAATGTAAAATTTGTTTGTTTAATAATAGTGGTGAAGATAACGACACTGAGGAATTGAAATCATTATGGAATACTTAAAATATACACCAGAGATGGCAAGAGATTGGAAGAATGCAATAAATTATTCAGAGGGATATTTGAGAAAAAGAGTTTTAGATTCTATGAATGAATCACAACTCGTCAGCAAGTTATGGTTGATTGAGGAGTTGTCAAATCTAAATGTGAGACCTGTAAATATATCTTTACTGGCAGGATGGTTCTCTCAATACATTATCCCCCTACTCTTTGATAATTTTAAAACTATTGAATGGATAGAAAATTTTGAGATGGATGGAGATATAAAAAAAATTTCTTACAAATTCAACAAAAGATATAAGGATGATAAAAAATACAAAATGACAATAGGAAATATTATGTTTGAAAATGTCGCATCACTTTCATCTCATAATTTTGATACAGTCATTAATTGTTCTTGTGAACATATGTATCCAATGTCTAAGTTTAAAGAACTATCTAACACTACTGTAAATAGTGACGCACTATATGTTCTTCAGTCATCAGATGACACTCAATATGATGATCATATTAATTGTGTCAAAGACGCTGATGAGTTGGCAGAGCAAGCAAATTTAATAGATGTAATGTATGCGGGAAAGAAACTCTTACCGAATAGTATGACACGATTCATGGTGATAGGGAGATAATAAATAATAGAATAACTGGAGAGTAAAATGTCTGAATTTAAAGAAGAGCAAGAGTATTTAAATATGACCTCTGGACATGGTATTTGGAAAGATCATGGTATGTCAAGACGCTTTAATCACCGTGTTTTTAAGAAAGATAAAATACCTTCAAAAGAATTGATTAACAAAATATTACAAGACTCCATTAACTTTGTGCCGGTTAAAAATGAAGCATATAATTTTAAACTAGAGGCATGGGGCCCAGAACATGAAGATGAAAAAAAAGAGTTAGCAATAGCAACGATTGCAAAAAGGGATTTTATGTTCCTGCCTGGAATGCACAGTGAAGAATCGTGGTATAAAAAAGCAAAAGAATTATATGATTATGAAGAGGAACATGATGGCCGACCAATATGTGGAAGGCGAAATTCTTATTTCAATAATCAAGTGAGAGCGCCATATGTGATATCAGTTGTTATGCAACCTAATATGTGGAATCCTAAAAATGAGCCAAATGCATGGCCCCTACTAGATTCATTTATGGCTGGTATGTTTACTTATGGTGTTTCCATAGTTGCAAACGAATATGGCATTGATTGTTCATTTTGTTCTTGTTTCCAAAAAGGTTTGAGAAAGTATTCTAACCTTATAACCACACCTCATGAAGAAGGGTTTCGTTCTCACCGGCAGCGTTGGCAAATAAGTAACTGCTTAACTTTAATTTGTTTGGGATACTATGATATGTATAAAAGACCTAAAACAGTAAAGCATGCAAATGGTGATTTAGAACAGTATAAAATTATCCAAGACGGTGGTAGTTGGTATGATGTGAAAAATAAAGTAAAACTTAAACACAAACAAACTAAACCTAAAGTAGAAAATATTTGTGAGTGGAAATGAAAAAATTTAAATATAAAATATTTTTCTTTTTATTTTATATTAAATCTATCTTTATAAAAAAGAAGGAAGTGAAGGAGGAGGATTATATATATCCTACTTAATAATGAAAAAAATATTGATAGCCTCTGGTTGTAGTTTTACCGAAAAAAACTTCATATCTACATTTCACCCAGAAATGGACTGCACATGGGATAAGTGGCCTGAGTTGCTTGCACAAAAATTAAATATGGACTGCATTAATTTAGGTAGTAGGGGTGCAGGAAATGAATACATTTATAACTCTATAGTGCAAAGACTTTTAAAAATTAAAAAAAATAGAGTTGGTTTAGTTATGGCTGGATGGAGTTCGGCTAAAAGATTTGATTTTAGGGTTACAAAAAACAGTATGGGTAAACATGTGCATGGGTGCGTAACAGGTCCATATCTTAACATTGATGATTTTCCAAACAGAGATTACAGTATGTCTAAACTTTATCCCTCAGTCATAAAGTCTTATCCAAGTGTTGATAAATTAGATCACTATGAATATATCACAAACAGAAGTATTGGTTTATTTTTTGACTTACAAATGTTATGCGAAAATTTTGAAATACCATTAAAACAGTTTCAGATGATAGATTTATTTGTTGACATGGAACTTGGAGCAAATATTGCCTCTGGGAATGAAGGGGATAACGATAACGAAAAAGCAAAAATGATGTTGAGAAGCCCATATTTAGAGCATATTAACGAAGAATCTTTCATAGGGTGGCCCATATCATTCAGATTAGGCGGGTATAATTTGTGGGGTCACATTTTGAATCAAGAGTTTGAAAATGTAAAATCAAAGCATCCCCGCCGACCTAGTAGACTTAAACTAAGTGATGATTTGATTGCGCTCTTTTATAGTGAGGTAAAGCAAAATTTACAAATATCTAGCGATGATGGGCATCCGAATGCTATTACACAACAACAAATGACAGATTTTTTGTATGAAAAGATCAAAGATTAATGTTTTAATGGTGAGATAACAATGTTAGGAAATGATACATCTGCGGTATTACACAAAAAGTATAATACTTATAGTCACTATAATAAAAAAATAAATGAACAGTTCTTGGAGTTTAGCCTTGAGGAGTTAGGATTCCCAAGTGCTGATTTTTTATTAAATAAAACATTCAATATCGTAGATGAAATTGGTGGGATTCAAGGTTGGTCAAGACATGATGGAGTTTCAACTAAGTATAAAGGATTTAGTTTATGTTATAATCCAGATGGAGATGAACATATAAAGAGTCCATATGCAAGTTTAGGGCATCCAGAGCTTAATTGGTCACATTCAAGAAGCACTAATCCAAATCCTCCTTGGAAGGAGTCTAAAAATACATATTATGATACTTATGGTTTTAACACTATTCACCCTATTGTCAAAAAACATTATGCTAAATTTTTTGAATGTGTAAACCTAATGCCAACAAGGTCAAGAGTTATGTGGGCATACCCTAATCACACACAAAGGTGGCATGTGGATGAGGTGCTTTTATCTGCGATTCGTTTTAACATCCCTTTAGTTACAGAACCATCTTATGTTTTGGAGATTGACGGAGAAGATGATCACGGCAACTCTCTAACACTAACAAAACATTTGGAGGTGGGTAAAGTTTATATGTGGAATACTAAAATAAAACACAGAATTACAGAGTTGGGGGGAGCAAAAAAACCAAGAATCCACATCGTCGCTGCTTTTATACCTTGGTTTGAAAAGAGCGGTGATGACTGGAAACCCAACAAATGGTTTGGAGTGCAACCTTTAGATATGATAAAATCAAAAATGATTTTTCCTTATGCGCCATGAAAATAGTAACGGTTAGAATAGGTGACAAATACGGACCAGAATATGAAAAGTATTTGGAGAAAAAACTGCCCAACCATGAATTCATTTGGGTGAGAGAACCATATGATGATGGCGTTGTTTTGCAATGGAATAAAATGTGGGGAATGCAAATGGATATTGATGAGCCCATTTGTGTGATGGATATTGATGTTTTGTTAGTGAATGACTATGAAAAAGTATTTGATTATCCCATAAAACGTGGACAGTTTGTTGCAATGCCAGGATGGTGGCGAGACACAGACAAAAGTGGATATGTTATAAATGGTGGCTTTTTCAAATATTATCCTAGAGATTGTAAGTATATATTTGATAAGTTTATGAGTGATCTTCATCATTGGCAACATCACTATATTAATAATGGAACAACCAAAGGACCAGTAAATGGTGAACAATATTTTGTAGAGGACTCCGTAAAAGAAAAGCTTGAATTAGTAACACTTCCAGAAGCATGGTTTACAAGATGGGTCACAGATGAGAGTATCAACTATGGGAAAAGTATGTTAAGGTGGCAGGTTCAGTTGACTAATAAATATAATAAAATAACAGGTAATGATTATATCTATCTTGGTGGTGAATTTCATGAAGACATAAAATTTGTGCATTTTACTCACTCACTTAATAAACCACATTTATGGGAAGACTATATGAAACATGCTTGATTTTGTCGAGGAAATAAGTTTCGAGGAAATAAAAGAAATTTGGGAGAGAGAACTTTGGCCAAATAAAAAGAATGGCGTAGCAAAAGCAAATGAGTGGACTTGGTATTGGTTGCAAACAGAACTTGGTAAAGATAAACAGATGGCAAAGGTCGCAGAGCCTACATTTGCTGGGATTAAATCAAATAAAGAGTTAGTCGCTGTTAACAGTTGTTATCATAGCAATTCAAAAGGAGTATTTGATTATTGGAGATCAAGAGGATTGTGGGTTCATCCAGATTTTAGACGGCAGAAATATTCAACAGTCATATTAACTTGGTGTTTAGAACATGCAAAACTTAAAGGTGGTCACTGGATATGGACAGTCCCTAGACAAAGTGCGATGCCTGCATATCAAAGTGTAGGATTTGTACAGCAATCTGATTGGTTTGATGACGGACAGTTTGGACCTAATTGTATTGCGTCTAAATACTTATAAATATGAAGAAACTTCTTATAAATAAATAAAAGGTATGGGAACCGAAAATGGTAGCAATCATCACAGAAAAATTTAAACTACATAATGCTTCACAGTTTGTTGAGTCTTTCACTGAAGCGGCAGCTTCCACCTATTATCTCTTCATTGGGAAAGCCACAGCGTTTACCGCTGCAAATGATGGAACAGGAGCCAGCGATACCTCTCCCCCTACTCCTCCAGATAGTGTATCAGATGAGTTCTATTTTTGGGATCAGATGATCGGTGCGAAGAAAATTGGTTCCACTGATGTGACTCAAGTTATTTCAAGAAGAGACTGGTCAAACGGAACTACATTTGACATGTATAAAGATGATTATAGTTCTCTTAGCACCAGTGACTCAGGTGCATCCTCTCTTTATAGTTCAACATTTTATTTTAGAACATCTGCAAATAGAGTTTATAAGGTGATCAGTAACATACCACCTGGCGAATTTACCGCTGCCGCAGCGTTCAGTGGGTCAGAGCCCACCTCGGAAAGCACTTCGTTGTTCACCACTGGTGGATATGTCTTAAAATATATGTATACTATTTCGGCTTCAAATGCAACTAAATTTTTAACCACAGACTTTATGCCCGTAGTGACTGATAGCACTGTCAGCGCAGCCGCAACGGATGGTGCAGTGGAATCTTTCCAAGTCACAAACCTTGGTGCTGGTTGCACTGATGGGACTTATTTTACTGCCATTCAAGGTGATGGTGCTAATGCTGGAACATCCAGTGGTGCAATCGCTAGAATTGTAATATCCAGTGGTAAAGTTCAATCTTTTGGAACCAATACTTCCACAACCTCTGGAATTAACCAAGCTGGCTCTGGTTACACTTATGGAAAAATTAATATAGCATCTGGTCAAACATTTTCTGATGCAGGCTTAACGACTGCATCTGCCATAGGTGGGACCACAGACCCTGTTTTTGATGTTATCATATCTCCCAAAGGTGGACACGGTTCAAATGCAATAGAAGAGTTAGGTGCCCATTTTGTAATGACAAATACTACACTGACGGGTGCCGAGGGTGATGACATTTCGTCTGAAAATGACTTTAGAAATGTTGGTATAGTTGTTGACCCGACAAACTTTGGCACATCAACTGTTGCAACGGCAGACACAGCCCGACAAACATTTGCCATAAAATTTCCCACAAGTGGATCAGGTTCAGTATCTGGGACATTCAGTGCTGATGAGAAAATAACACAAGCATCTACCGCTGCGATTGGTAAAGTTGTTGAGTATGATGCTAGTTTAGGTATTCTTTATTATCAACAAGAAAGACATGAAGACTTTGGAACTAACTCTTTGGGCGCTTATGTTGCTTTTAGTGGAGCCAACGCTGTGACTGGTGCAACCTCTGGTGCGTCAGGAACGCCAGATGCCACTGCCGATAGTGCCGTAACTTTAGCTAATGCAAATACTATCACGTTTACAGATGGATATGCAAATCCAGAACTTGCGGCTGACAGTGGAGATATTATTTACAAAGAGAATAGAAGACCGATATCAAGAGCCACAGATCAAACAGAAGATATTAAAATTATAGTGGAATTCTAACATGCCAGAAATTAAAAATTTAAATGTTGCCCCATACTTTGACGATTTCAACGAAAATAATAATTTTGTTCGGACGTTGTTTAGGCCAGGCTTTGCGATACAAGCAAGAGAACTGTCTCAATTACAATCTGTTTTACAAAATCAAATAGAGCGTCACGGTAATCATATATTCAAAGACGGTGCAATGGTCATTCCTGGCCAAATTTCTTTAGTTCCTGTCGCAACTCTCAAACTGGAAAATACTTTTTCTGGTGAAACTATTGACCCCTCTCAATACGTCAACGATGACAATCCCGTCACAATCACTGGTGCGACTAGTGGTGTTACTGCGAAAGTTGTTGGATTTACAGCCGGAACATCAGATGAGCAGCCACTACTTCACATTGCTTACCAAGCATCAGGCTCTGACTTTGAAACTGCTAGTTTTGTTGATGGAGAGAACATTTTGGCTAACGCTGGTATTACACACACAACAGCTTATGCTAATGATGTGGCTTCTGCAACAACTTTTTCATCTCCTTTCACTGCTTCTTCAGCGTCTGAATCAGAGTTATCATCCGCAACAGGTCCTGCTGCTAGAAAGGGTAAAGCCGTAAAAATTGAATCTGGTGTATATTATGTCAGGGGCCATTTTATTAGTAACTCAGAAGAGGCGTTGATACTTGATCCTTATTCTGAAACACCTAGCTTTTTAGTTGGGTTTAGTGTAACTGAGGAGTTAGTCACTCCAGAGGAAGATACGTCTCTATTAGACAACTCAACTGGTTCATCAAACTTTGCGGCAAAAGGTGCCCACCGTCTCAAACTTTCTTTGTCTCTTATCAAAAAACCTAGAAGCACTGTGGATGATGAAAGCTTCATTCAACTAATGGATGTTAAAGATGGTATTGTTCGTGGTATCATGGATAAAACACCTTATTCAGAGTTAGAGAAAACATTCGCAAGAAGAACTTTTGATGAATCTGGTGATTATACCGTAAAACCATTTGAGTTTGATGTATTTGAAAGTGTTACGATAAATGAGAATGTTGGAAGATTTGCCCTTGGTACTAAAACCGATGATGATAATACGGCAGCGACAGATTTACTGGCACTAAAAGTTTCGACTGGTAAAGCCTACATCAAAGGTTTTGAGGTTTCAAGAGCCGCACCTACAATTAAAGATGTTACAAAAGCTAGAGATTTTAATACGATCAATGCTGGAATCACAACGGCTGGTTTAGGTAACTTTGTTAACATAACAAACATTTATGGAAGTCCAGATGTTAGTCAGATTAGCAGTGAGTCCACTCAATTCAAACAGATTGATTTGTTTGATACTGCAACCTCATCTAGAGGAAGTGCGAGTGGAACTAAAATTGGTGTGGCTCGGGGCAGAGGTTTAGAATATAGCACAGGAACAGTTGGAGCATCCTCAACAAATGTCGAGTCAGTTTATAAGTTATTCTTATTTGATGTGAAAATGTTTGTTGAACTTACTTTGAGCGGAACGCCAAGTCCAACTCTTTTATCAGTTCATAGTAACGGTGGCACTCAAGTTAAAGGTGTAACATCTGGAGCCACTGGCTTTATCTTCTCATCTGGCACAAGTGGGACAACTGTTCTTCTAACTTCAGTTGCAGGGACTTTTCAAGAAGGAGAGAAGATAACTACATCTGATTCTGCCGAAACAGATGATGTTGTAGAGGATAGCGATAATGTTGATTTAACAATATCGAAAGTAAATGTGAGGTCTTTTTCTAATGTTAAACAAGTGTTTATGGAAGACGCAGACTCTGGTCAAGATTTTTCGGCAGATATACTCACTGAAACAGATCAAGCGGTAGAGCGTGTGCTTTTGGAAGAGAGCGCATCAAGATTAGATGGTGTGGTATTAACAGAAGATGAAGATGAAGTTTCTATAGAAAGAAAGTTTAACGCAAAACTTAAACAACCAGAAAAAAATCTTCTAGTTTATAAGGCACCAAAAAAAGTTATCAAAACTCATTTGACTGGAACGAATGCCGGATTGTCTGATACACAATATACTATTCGTAAACAGTTTATTGGAACGACTGTGGGTAACGCTGTTACATTCAACGCTGGTGCCGGTGAAACATTTGCTGCATTTGCTGAACGAGACTATACACTTTCTGTGCTTACTTCGGGCGGCGGCGCTGCACAAGGTGACCTTGTATCTGTCTCTTCAAGCATTTCTGGTGCTGGCACATCTGCGATTACTATTACGGATGCAACTAATTTACCAACAGGGACAAAAGTTAAACTAATCGCAACAATTTTAAGAACCAGTGCGACTCAGAAAAATAAGACTGTTCAACTTATGAAAAAGTTGAAAGTTAATCCTGGCGATACGGACGCATTTGGAACTCGACCTACCGACAGAACAATATCTTTAGGTAGAGCCGATGCTTTCAAACTTGTTGCTGTTTTAGATTCTGAAGAAGCAAGCACTGATGCTATCGTGCCATCATTAACACTTGGAACGATCACTGGAACATTTACTAGGGGTGAGAGGATAATCGGTTCTTCAAGTAAAGCGGAAGGCAGAATTATTGACATATCAAGTCCTATGGAACACATTCTAACAAGTGTAAATAATTTTACTACCTCCGATACCATAACAGGCCAATCCTCTGGTGCAACTGCAACAATTACAGCGGTTACAGAAGGAAGTGAAAATATAACCAGCAACTTCTCTTTTGATACTGGTCAGAGAGATAACTTTTACGATATCGCAAGAATAGTAAGGAAGCAAGGTATCCCTGCCCCAACTGGTAGATTAATGGTCATATATGATTATTTTGAGCATGAAAGTGGTGATGTGTTCACTGTTGACTCTTATACCGATATTGCAGATCAAATGACATTTGAAGATATTCCTATTTACAGTGCGACAAAGGTTGATCCAGATGCACCACAGCCAACAGGGGAGTTCCCTCTGACAGATTGTTATGACTTTAGACCTAGAGTAGAGGATATTGCTGGAACATCAGCAACGCTTGGAACCACAGATGAGGTCACTGGACACTCGTTTGATTTCTTCTCAAGACAGTATGATGGAACAGGTGCCTCAATCTCAAATGTGCCAAAGCCAGATTCTTTTGTTCAAAGTGACTTTGAGTTCTTTTTACCTAAATTTGTCACAGTTGAGTTAACAACAACGGGTAGATTAATAGTTAAAGAAGGAATCGGTTCAGAGTTTCCTGTCCCGCCGCAAGTTAGTGACCAAAATATGCTTTTGGCAACTTTATTCTTGCCTGCATTTACATTTGAACCAAAAGATGTTGAGATTAAAAGAGAGCGACATCAAAGATTTACCATGAAGGATATTGGTAGTATTGAAAGAAGGTTGCAACATGTGGAGTATTATACTTCTCTTAATTTGTTGGAACGATCAGCCAAAGACCTAGAAATCACTGATGCTGCTGGATTAAATCGTTTCAAGTCAGGGTTTGTCGTAGACAATTTTTCTGGTCATAAAACTGGTGATGTTGCGAACCTTGATTATAAGTGTTCTATTGATCCAGAAAATAATGAATTAAGACCAAAACACAAGATGCAAAATATTGGATTGTCAGAACAAAATACAACTGATTCCCAAAGAACATCATCTCACTATCGAAGAACTGGTGACATTGTTACCTTACCTTATACCGAAGAGGTATTAACTGAACAGTTAGTCGCAACGAGAGTTGAAAGAATTACTCCTCTTCTACTTTCATCCTGGCAAGGAACTATTGAGCTTGACCCATTTGGTGACGATTGGTTTGAAACCGAAGTGCGGCCAAAAATCGTGATCAGTGTTGCACATGATTTTGATTTTGCATCTGCGATACCAGATAATGTTTTGGGTTCAATGTGGAACTCATGGCAGTCTCAGTGGTCTGGAGTTGTAGAGGTTGATCAAGTTCCATCAGCTACGTTAGACCAAGGAAACCAAAATAGATTTTCTCGTTCAATCGAAGTTGCTAGAAATCAAGGTGAAGCGCCAACAACTCTTGCAATTGCTAATATGGAAAGAATTAGTAATGGCGCTAGAGTGATTACTAGGGGTGTTCGGCCCTTTATTAGGGCACAACAGATTAAGTTTACTGGCGATGGATTTAGACCTAACACAAGATTGTATACATTCTTTGATAAAACAGATGCGAGTAACTTAGTTACAATGACAAATGAGTTTACAAGTGAAGCTGCCGGTGAAGGACAAACCACTGCACCGCCTGGAAGTTCACTTATCACAACTGCCGCTGGTCATGTTGAGGGTTTCTTAGATATCCCTGACCCAACTATTGCAGGCAATCCACAGTTTGCAACTGGTGAGGTTGAATTTAGATTAACCTCTAGCTCAACAGATGTTAGGACAACTGATCCAGAGACGTTTGGTAATGCATATTTCCAAGCTAAAGGATTATTTGAGCAGCAACAAGAAATTGAACTAAGATTGCGTCCTCCTCCACCACCCCCACCT
>VTLG01002271.1_pt1 | contig 42972 bp, 60 predicted proteins | sample 4694571 | NCBI WGS metagenome assembly VTLG01 (sample SAMN12604809, study PRJNA352737) | marine metagenome | biome: ENVO:00000447; feature: ENVO:00000209|ENVO:00000569|ENVO:01000036; material: ENVO:00002151; isolation source: viral sequences binned using virsorter ...
TTCATTAAAAGTTGGATTGAAAAGGAATCCCGCCTTGATAGACATCCGATTCTAGGCACTTTTTTCTTTACGGGTTTAGTTACCGCTTTAATCAAGACCGTGCCTTAAAATGTGGCTATTTTACGCTATAAGAAAACCTCCAAAAAGTGAATAATAAAATCAATTATCATTATATAATGCAACTGGCGTGCCAAAAGATGTGATGTCAAAAAACTTTTTTTGATATGTTAAACCATTGAAAAATAAGGGTTTAACCCATTATTCCACGCCAAAATGATGACGCTAACCCGCAAATGAAGATCATTATCAAAATGCTGACAAAAAATTGACGAAATCAACATGTTGTGGTGTCAAAATGTTCACACCACTACATATTGTGGTGTTGCGTCAAGGATATGACGCTTTTCTCTAAGTACTTGTATTATATGGAGTTATCTTGACGGATTGTTGACAATGACAATGATAGTGATAGTCATTCTCAACTAGACAGCCCATCAACGACATATATATGACGCGGCGGGCTAACATGTTGATTTTATTGAGAAAAAAGCATGCTTTCTTGTCAAAAACCCGTTCCGGTTTTGGCATGAAATTTGCAAACCCCTACATCACCCCAAGGTTTTTTCAAATAACTAACCAAGTGGTAAATTAAACAGCTAAAAAATTTATTATAATCCCATTTTGGGAATGTAATAAATGGCCAACTAGCCTCAATTATTATGTTGTCTTTCAGTTGACTCTATGGTATTATATGGGGAAGATGGTATAAAAACAATGGTTTACCTACATATAATAAATTTGTTTCTTGATGAAATAATAATTCAACATGGCTGATTTTTATCCAAGTGAGAAAGGAGTCATTCGGAGGGATCGAACAGGGGAAGCTAGGGATGTTATGGCTAGGGAGTTGATGATGGAGTCGCTGGGGATGATTCCGATAGGAGGTATGGCAGCTAAGATGAGTAGCCCAGCTGTTGATGTCTTATCTAGGTGGATTCGAAGATATAGAAAAGACAAAGCACCTACGGTTCCCTTAAAGAATATTGAGAAGGCTCTTAAGCATGAGTATGAGAGAAGTACTAAAAAGATACCAGTAAAGAGATCTATGGATGATCCTTTATATCCTGAGTATATACAAGGTAGAAGTATGCAGCCAGGATCTTATATGGGTCCTGAGAACTTACCTGTACCTTGGGGTAGACGCGGAGAAGCATTTCTACATAGACCCTTAGGAGCTCAAGAAAAGGAACCTTTTGAAGACCTGTGGGACTTTCTCGAGGGCATAAGGAAAGGCAGTCCTCCTAATTCATGGCCATTTCGTAGAACGCCTAGAGAGCTATATAAGGAAGAATTAGCACGAAACTGGAGAAAGAAATAATGCCTGATTATTACCCACAGGAAAAAGGTGTTATTAAAAGGGATAGAACTGGAGAGGCCAGAGATATACTTGCTAAGGAGTTGATGTATGAATCACTAGGTATGATCCCAGTAGGAGGTATGGCAGCTAAAATGTCCTCGCCTGCTGTGGATGTGTTGGGGAGGTGGATAAGGAGGTTTAGGACAAAGAAAGGAAAGCCACCTACGGTTCCTGCGAAGCACATAGAGAAAGCTCTTAGGCATGAGGATGAGAGAACAGATTTTGGCGAGTTTGGATTATATGACCGAAGTAATATTAAGGATCGAAGTAGAGGGCGTATGATAAGGGATATGCTGTTGTATGGAGATGCAGAAGAAGGTATAGGAACTGAACATTACTTAGGGGTTAAAGAGAAAGAGGCGAGGGATGGTTTAATAAAGTTATTACGAGGTGCCTCAAATCGCTGGGTTAATCGATCAGATGAAACAGGAAGAGAGTTCTTGGGTCTAATAAGTGATACCGAACGGTACTTAGGGAGATAAATAATATGGAAACTTCTCTAAAGGAAATAAGCGACCGACACCGTCTGATAATGATGGGGATAGTCCTTGAAGGGATGACTGATAAGGAGGTTACTGAAAAGTATGAGATCTCCCAAACTCGTCTAACTCAGTTAAAGAAGAGCCCTTTGTGGAAGAAGGAATCTAAGGCTCTGGTTGATGAACATCTCCTTGAGCATAAGGGGAGAATGAGGGAACTCATCCCTTTGGCAATAGATACTCTAGCTGAGACCATGCAACATGGGTACTTGGCAGAAATACCTAAGATAGATAGTGAAACTGGTGAGGAAATCATGGTCAGTAACCCCATCTTCAATCCACCCGCAACTAGGGTTAACGCAGCTGAGAAAATCCTTGATAGAGTTGGTCTGGGTAAAGGGGCAGAGCAACAGGAAGGTGGGAATGTAACTATTCAACTATACGCACCTGGTTGGGCAAATGACTCAGGTAAAGGTGAGATTGTTGATGTCACTGTGGAGAGATAAGAATGCCTAGCGATTTCGAGAAAATGATAGCGGCTCAAAGGCTAAGACGGAAGCAACAATATATACAAAGAATGACTGAACTTGATCCTAAAGGGGAGTTTGATGAAGGTAGAGAGAAAAGTAGTAATATCTCTGCTGATGAAATGGAAGCTCTAAGGCAGATGTTTCTAGAGAATCAGAGATCTGGTAGAAGAGATCAACCAGAACAAATACCGTTTCCTGGTGAGGATTTTAGGAGAGCTAGAGAACATAGAGTAAATAGAGAACCTATGCGAAGAGCAATGCAAGACCTTATTGCTAGGCAACGTGGAGGATTTGAGGATAGACCAAGCACCTTTACATCTATTGCAGATATCCTTAAAAATCTTCCAGCTCTGCGTGGGTTACGCATGGGGAGAGGCGCTATAGACCCAATGATAAATGCTGTTAGAGGTCAAAAGGGAGTTCAGAAACTCCTTTTTCCTCCAAGAAGACGAAAAGGCAAATAGTGGAACACATAATAATCGGCATATGGATGCTCTTCTTAACAGACATGACCACACAAATACACAAGTACGATGGAACATATAAAGAATGCCAGAATGCATCTAGAAACATGAACAAGGGACTCCCTAAGATCTTCTCTGGCTGCTTTAAGGTAACAGTAATACCACCATTAATACGTAAGGAGAATACGAGATGGATGTAATAACTAGTTTAATGCTAAAAGCACCTGGTTGGTTACAAGCAATATCTACTGTTGTAACCTCATTAACTGCAATAACAATGTTGACACCTACGAAGTTGGATGATAATGCTTTAGGGTTTGCTACTAAAGGAATCAATGTGTTGTTGAAGATTTGTAATGTTGGTGCTGGGAATGTTTTGGCTAATAAGAATAAAGATGAAGCTTGACGAATTAATTTTGCGTGAACCCGCCAACATAGATTGGGATAGGGTGTATAAGGAATCTCCAGGTCTTTTTGCACTGGCAATGGATATTAAGAACAATGGTGTACAGCAGCCGATTATATTAGATGAAGAGGGGAAAATAGAAGATGGAATCCACCGTATATTCGCATGTTGGCTGCTCTCATGGGATGGTGATATTCCGACTGAGGAGAAAAAATGATTGAAGCCCCAATAAAAACATCCTCTGGTGGAACTGATGTCTTTTACGGCAAAGAAGGTCCTACAGAGAAACAGAGGATATTTAGAGATGCTCACCATAAATACAAGTTGTTTGGGGGTGGTGTCGGTGGTGGTAAAACGTACGCCCTTTGTGCTGAGGGGTTACGTCTCTCCATGATGTTCCCTGGAAACAGGGGCTTCTTGGGGAGGCATGAAGCTGAGGCATTTAGGAAAACCACTCTAGTTACCCTACTCAACCTAATAGCAGATATGGAGCAGGAAACTGGGCAGAGGATAATTGCCCACAACGGGCATAATCAAACTAAGAAAGAAATAGTTCTAGTGAATGGATCAGCAATTATATATGGTGGTCTAGGTGGTAGGGAAGATATGGATAGGATCAAGTCATTGGAAATAGGCTTCTTCTGTGTTGATGAAGCTTCTGAAACTGTGCATGAAGTTATTAATATGCTCAAAGCTCGTCTTAGGTGGAAACTTCCAGGAGGTCAATACCCAAGGTTCTTTGGATTATTTGCTTCTAATCCAGAACCAGGTTGGTTAAAGAATACCTTTGTTGTCCCTCAACAGCAAGGGGTTCCACTCGATGACCACCTGTTCGTCCAATCACTCCTCAAGGACAACCCCTGGCTACCTCCCGAATATCTAGCCAATCTTAGAAGAGATAATCCAGAGAGCTGGGTGCGTAGATATATAGATGGATCATGGGATGCTGTTGAAGGGCAAGTCTGGCCTGATTTTGACTTCCAAACGCATGTCCTCCCCAATGATGAGTGCCCTGTGGAGATACCATATCCAATTAAAGGCACCCACACTGTGCTAGGATCTCTAGATCATGGTCAGACGAACCCTACTTGCTTTCTAGGGATGTATATAGACCAGGATGAGAATATCTTGGTGTATGACGAGTATTATAAAAAGGGTCTAGTTAGTGACCATGTTTTGAATATAGAGGAGCAATTTGATTTGTCATCTATGGAGGAATTAGTGGCAGATCCTTCTATTTGGGATAAGAATAGAGAGAAAGATGGGATGGAGTGGTCAGTTGCTGATGAATATGATGAGAGAGGGATTTACTTAACAAAAGCTAATAATAGTAGGGAAGCTGGATGGAATAGAGTAGGGGAGTATTTTAGGCCTGACAAAGACCACTTTCATCCATTCATGGAGAAGAAAGGTTCTCCTAGAATATTTATTTCTAAAAGATGTAGAAACCTCTTGACAGAGATTCCTGAGTATATTTGGAAGAAAACATCTGACACATCTGCTAATCCAAAGGAGGAGGCTAGGAAGCTCAATGACCATGCTTGTGATGCGTTGAGATATGGAGTTATGACTAGATCTTCTCCATATGAACAGAAGAGGAATGATGATGCACCAGTCGGGTCATTTAACTGGATTATTAAACAGAGAGGGAATGGGATTAAGAAGGGGAGGCTAGTTAATAGATGAGTGATCGTTCTATATATGGAAGACATGAGTCATATTCTGCAGGTGGCCCAAAAATATCTAGGGAGGAATATGATACTTATATGGATGGTGTTATTAAGAAATATAGAGCGAAAAGAGAAGCTAAGAAGAAAGTTCCTAAGGTTAGAATAGAGATGGAAAGACCTATACCAAAGAAGAAAAAAGAAAGTTTATGGGAACTAAAGAAATATCATACTTTTGAAGATCAGGATTTAGCTGAAAAGTTCCCTGCTCATATAGGAGGGGCAACAACCAGCATATTACCAGCACTTCCAAAAACAAGAGAAAAATGGGAGGCTAAGATGCCTGAGGACTTTGGATCTACTCCATATACTTTTGGCTATAATACTGAATATCCAATTCCATCTGATAAGGTAATTAATAGGGAAATTCAACTTAGAAAATTTGCTAGTGAATTAGCTAAGAGATTAGAGTATATGCCTAAAGATATGGTGATGCGTCATATTCAAGATAATTGGCAAGAACCAGGATCTTTACCATTAGATGCTTTAGAAAGAGCTCTTGGAAATCCTGAAGGGTATTCTCTAGGACCTCATGAATTTCCAAGGGGGTTTCGGACTCTGCCTCTTCCAAGAGATAAACGACATGAACAATACTTTAGAGATGAAGATGATTATTTAACTGCATCTGGTTTAAAAGGTAAGAGAGGATTAATCAGGAGAAAATAATGAGCGAACCAACTAAAAAATACAAGAGATGGTCAGACCGAGTCAAGTTCGCTAGGGACACTCAAGAAAATAAGATAAATGATAATATTGACTTATCTTATAAATACTACCAAGGAAAACACTGGGGTCATAATATAGAGGATGACCTTTTATACAATGATGAGATAGTGGATAATATGGTCTATACAGCTGTAGCTACCATAAAACCATCCATTATCTTAAATAGACCAAAGATATTCGTTAAGCCTAAAAGAAGGCAACTAGAAACTAGACAAGGTCCGATAGACGCAACGAGCGCTGCTCTTCGGATGGAGGGGTTGGCTAACTTTTTAATGGATGAGTTGGAGATCCAAGATGAGCTAGAGAAGTGTGTCGTTGATGCACTTCTAGCCCCTCAGGGTTATGTTATGGTAGGTTTTGATGGTAAAGCTATTGAAAGTGATATTATTTCAATGATAAGGAATGAGGAGATTTTCGTTAGGAGAATATCACCTAAGGATGTTATAAGGGATCCAGAGGCAACAGATCATGATTTAAAAGATGATAAGTATATCTGCATCAAGTGGGTTAAGACATTGGATGAATTGAAAGATGATCCAAATCTAAAGAATACCTCTGACTTAAAACCTAACTCACTTGTAGAGCCCAATAAGAAGGATATGCTTGGCTCTTTCACCATCAAGAGATTTGAAGATGATGCGGATTCTGCTTTTACTTCGGAAGAGAACGATTTAGCTCGTGTTGAGGGATATGATGTTTGGGACAAAGAGAATCAAACATTCAAAGTAGTCGTGCTAACGCATGATAAATTTCTGAGGGACGATAATGAGTGGCCTACTAAGTTCGACAGATTCCCAGTTGAGCCCATCTGGTTCAATTTCAACCCTGATGAAACACACGCTCTTGCGGATACAGATGTTTATCTTAGCAAGCAAAATTTGCTTAATAGGATTTTGTCTAAGGTTTTGGATCACGTTAAGAGGGCGGCGGATCAAAAGTACGCTTACAATAAGAGAACAGTGGATCGCAAAGCAGCTGAAGATTTTGCTAAAGGCCCTTCAGCATCTATAATTGGCGTTAAAGGCGATCCCGCTAATGGGATCGCGATAATTAGAGATGCAGCTGTATCAGGTGATCTTTATGCAACTGCTTCAGCCTTAAAAGCGGATATATTCAGAGAGTTAGGAATCGGGCAATTTGAAGCTGGTGGAGCTGAGAAACTCCAGACCGCTAAAGAGGCCTCACTAATTCAGCAGGGTATTTCATCTCGAAGGGCCGATAGATCAAAGATGGTGGAGAAGTTTTATGCTAGAGTTATTCGAAAGGTTCTCCACGTTGTTCAGCAGCATGTACAAGAGGATAGTGAGATACCACTGGATGATTCAACTTTTGATTCTTTACAGAGAATGAATCCCGGTGCTTTGGCGGCTAGTGAGCCATTTGTCGGTGATTTGGGTCAAGAGGTTGTTGAGAACTATCCCTTTATGAAGTTAGATAAAGATTTGATTAGAGGGGATTTTAACTTTAAAATAGTTTCAGGTTCCACTTCTTCTGAGAGTGATATGATTAGATTGCAGAAGGCTAAGTTACTATTTGACTTTGCTATGCAAAATCCATTGATAGATAGGGTTGAGTCAACTAAAGTTATAATGGAGCTCGGTGGGTTTGAGGAATATGTTGGTCGGCTAATGAGGAACCCAGCTGAGGTACAGAGAGAAGCTCAGATGAGAGCTCAGCAAAGGCTACAGGCTGAGATAGCTGTTGATAAGCCGAAACGAGATACTGATCTACAGAAAACTCAGATGAAGTCAATGACTGCTCTACAGCAAGAACAAATGAGACAAGCAGGGGAAACGCAAAGAACTAAGGAAGATAATCAGACCAAGACGTTAACTAAAATGTTTGATATGGCTAAAGATAGGAGTAAAGATAATGGCAATTAGATTTGGAGTAGATAGACCAAATACTTCGTTGTTTGGTAATCAGTTGCAGAATCCTAGTGGGTTAGCACCAGCTAGACAGGCAGGTATAGCAGCACCAGAACCAGGTGATATGTTGAATTATATAATGTCTGCAGCTCAACAGAGACAGTCTGATCAACAGGCAGAAATTCAGAAGAAGAATATGATTCAGCAGCTAATGCAAGTTATGCAACAAGGCCCAACTGGTAATGTTATGAGTCCCTTTCCTCCTCAAGAAGGTACACAATTTCCAGGTGCTGTAGGTGATCCACAGATTGGTTTTGGTTTCGGTCAACCAAGTCCTGGCGGTGGTTCTCTTAGTATGCTTGGTGGAGGCGGAGATGGAGGTGGAGGTTTAAGTATGACAGGTCCATCCAATCCGCTATCACCTTTTTCTATGCCAGGTTCTATTCCAGGACCATTTGGAGGATCGCTTCCTTTCTCTGCCGTCCTAAATCAAATCTTTTAATATGGGAATGCTAGGTTAATGCCCTCATATGACCTTTTATGTGAAGATTGTGGACACGAGTGGGAAGGTTTTGCCCTCGTAGCTAATAAGGACAATATCCAATGCCCTAAGTGTAAAGAAGCTTTTGGGATTACCCAGATTACATGTAAGAGTGACCCTAATTACTTCTGCATTGGAGATACAGCATATAATGAAAGTGCTGGGATTACATACACAGGACCACAGGATCTTAAGAATAAAGTAAGAGAAGCTGGATTACAGGAGATATAATATGCCCGCTAGATATGGATATGGTCAAACTAAAGTAAGAAATAGCCCAGCTCCTAGTAAGGAGTGGATGTCTAAGGCTATGGATGTGGTTATGGCTAGAAGAAAGAAAAAGAAGAAAAAGAAATGAGGATTATTTTTATTCTACTACTCACAACACAAATTGGATGTGCTTCCTTCTGGATAGGTTTTGGATCTCATGTACTTGGTGATTTAGCTATGAAACACTACGAAGAAATGGATAAAGAAAAAGAAAAGGAGAAGAAAAATGAACTGGAATAATTTTTGGTGGTTTATGGGCGGTTGGGCGGCCGCAGCTGTTTTTTATTATGTAGTATAAAACTAGGAGATTATGATGTCACAGGAAACCGAAGCGGAAACTGGAGTTGATTTATCAGGACAACAGGAAGAAGAGATTTTTGGTGTTGATGAAACATTAGGCACGGAAGAAGTTCCTGAACTTGATGACAATGAAGGAGAATCTGCAGACGAAGATCAAGATGGACAACCTAATGAGGAACAGGAACCATCGCAGGATGATAAAGCAACCTCAGGAGAAGATTCATATAAGGAGCTTCAAAGATCATTTAGCCACAAGACGGATGAACTGAAAGATACCCGAAGCGAATTAGATGCTCTTAAGGGAGTGGCTGGTCGGTTTGGTGGCATAGAAAAGATGGCACAACTGCTTGACTATGTTTCATCGAATGGGAAAATTCAAGAAGTTATCCAAAGTCAGATATCTGGGCAGTCCGGAGGGGGTGACGACTTAGGTCTAGACGAGATGTCTCCCGAAGGCAAAAAAGCGGTAGCTTTGGTCAAGAAGATCGTCCAAGCTGACAGTGGCAGAATGATTAATCAAGCTCTATCAAACTTTCAAAAAGGCTCACTTGATCCTTTCCTAGCTACTTATCAAGAGGAGAAATTGGAATCTCTATTTGATAAGTTAGATAGTGAATTTGGTGATAGTTGGGATAAACACTATCCCACTATGAAGAAGCTGGCCGAGGAATGGAATCCGAACGTCAAAGCTAATCCTTCATGGAAACACATGAGGAAACTTTATATGGATGCTCTGGATGAAGATGGCGGTTTAGATGATTTTCATGAGCAGAGGTTGCTTAAGAAAATCCAACAAAAACAACAAAAGTCTACTGGTAAGCCTAGATCAGCTGGTGGCTCTAAGATGGCTCAAGGAGATACTAAAGCTCCTGTGAAGAACATCTTTGACGCTGCTGGCAAAGTTGAAGCGAAACGCAGAAGACGCTAATTAGGAGATCGTTATGGCAGGTCGTTCGGATACTAGAACCTTAGATGCGTATCTAACAGCGACGTTAGATGAGTATCTAAAGACCATGCACGATAATATCTTCAATCGAAGAGTTATGTTGTCGTGGTTAAATGGTACACTGGGGCAAGCTACAAGAGGTGGCTCCCCGAAAGTATCCCATTCTAGTGGTAATGATATTATAGTTCCCTTGATGTATGGGAAGAATACCACTGTAAAATCGTACGATGGAGCGGAGCTTCTGGATACGACTTTACAAGATGGGATTACAAATGCCAAGTTCTCTTGGTCCTACTATTCAGGATCAGTTGGGCTACTTGGTAAAGAGAAGAGGAACAACAAAGGCAAACATGCCATCTTGAATCTGCTTCAGAGTAAAATGACGCAGTTGGAGATGTCTTTTGCTGATAAGTTGAATGGTCACCTTCTCGCTTCAGCTCGTGCTAGTAGTAAAGATGTTCATGCTATTAAGGACATTATATCTACTTCTGTTACGGTCGGAGGTTTGGCGCCTGGTACTTATACTTGGTGGAAGCCTTATACCCAAACATCTGTTGGAGGTTTTTCCTCAAATGGAATAGGTGCGATGCGTACTGCTATTAATACCTTGAACAGTCGGGGTGGTAAAGGTTGTGACTTAATCTTCACCCACCAAGATGTCTTCGAAGATTATGAAGATACTCAGGACGGCTTGAAAAGGTATGAGAGCAAAATGGTTGCTGATGCAGGCTTTACTTCATTGACCTTTAAAGGGATTCCAATGACGTTTGATGCAGCTGCTATTTCTGGTGAGATGTATTTCCTCAATTCAGAGAATATGAAGTGGGAAGTACACAAAGAAGCTGATATGACTATGTCCCCTGAAGGATTTCAAACTCCTATCGGTCAGGATGTTACTACAGCTAAAATCTTGTTTCAAGGAAATGTTACTGTTAACAATCGCCGACGTCTTGGCGTTGCTACAGGTATTTCTTAATAATTACGTTAGGAGGTTTAAATGTATTCACTTCAAGTTAATAGGACTAGCCCTGACAAGGTCTATACCACAATTCGTAATGTAGATGGAGATTCCATCACAGCTGGATTGTGTGCTAGATACCTTGGTGGGTTAGATACTGAGGTAGTTTCTGCGGATGGAATTTCCGCAATTAAGTTAGATGCTGATGCAAAATGGCAATTTTTTGCTGGTGTTGCTATTACTGATATTGCATCTGATGAGTATGGTATTGTGCAGAGTTGGGGATATAGTGAAAATGTTTCCATATCTGCTGAAGCTAACAAGACAATAGGACCTGAAGGTGGTCCTGCTGGAACTTATCTAAAGAAAGGTGCTGTTGCTGGTACATTGTTCTCAGCTGGTTCAACATTCCAAGCTCTTTCTACACAGTTCTATAGGTATGTTCAAATTTGGGATACTGTAAATGCTTCAGGCGGTATTCCTCAAGCTACTTGTTGGATTCGAGCGTTTTAATTAGAGGGCAGAGCGGGCGCTGCCCATCTTTTTCTACCAGGAGGTAATATGTTAGACATATTAATGAGGATACTATATTATGAACCCAGTAAAGTAAAACCATTATTAAGATGTATGGAGTGTCGAGGGATGCCACTTGTTAGTTTAGATCAGGATAAATTATCAAGACATGCAGGGCATAGATTTAAAAACGCTTTAGACCTCAGCATACTGGAAAGGATACAGGTATTTATATGGAATCTACGGGATCGGATTCGAGGAGAGTAATTAAAGTTTTATTTGGAGTACCTAATGAAGGACATACAGCATCAAGGGCTTACGACAACAGGATGGAGATGTGTACACACTTGGGAGTCCTCCAGACCCTCTCTAGTTTGGGTTTACAGACCTACTGCGATAGAGTTTACGATATTCCTGATGGAGTCGAGTATCAGTTCAATATCGGGGTCGTCGGTGAGACCTTTCCTGCTCTTGCAAGAGAGCGACTTGTTGACATTGCATTAGAAGGAGAAATGGACTATCTATTTATGATAGATGATGATATGTTAGTCCCAGCAGATACTTTTGAGTTACTTATTAAAAATGATGTAGATATATGTGCAGCTTTAGCTTTTACAAGACATGATCCACACAAACCAGTTATTTATAATTTATCTGGTGGGTATGATGAGTTAGTTAAAAAGAGTTATTATGTTAATCAGCCAGTTATCACATATCCTAAGGAGAAGTTAGTTCAATGTGATGCTGTAGGATTTGGCGGTGTTTTGATAAAGATGGAAGTTTTTAAGAAAATGGAACGCCCTTGGTTTATGTGTACTTCAGGTGCTGGAGAGGACATTAACTTTTGCCACAAGGCAGGTGAAGCAGGATTTAAGATTTATATGGATACTAGGATTAAATTAGGTCACTTAGGATATCATAAGCTTATCACAGAGGCTACATATGAAGAAGAAGCTAATATTGAAGAACTCAGAAAGGAGTATGGAGACTATGAGAAATACTCCAATTGATATTATAATTCCAACTTATGAAAATCCAGATCAACTTCTTCAATGTATCCAATCTATTGAAGCGACTAAGCTAAATAGACCTTGTGAGATTATTGTAGTTAATAATGGGCCAGTTAATCTTTTTCCTATGCAGGAGAGATATGGATTTAAGTTGTTAATGCCAGATAAAAATTTAGGTTGGACAGGGGGTCTTGCTTATGGATTGAAGAGTTCTAAATCAGAATTTGTGATGTTTGCTAATGATGATATCTTTATACCTGCATCTTCTTCAATGTGGCTTCATAACATGGCAAGAGTTCTGCAACAATATCCTGGTGTTGGAGCAGTCGGTCCCGCCTCGAACTGTGTTATGGGGCTGCAGAATATTTGGTCTCAATCTAAAGAGATTTATCAAGATACTCAGTTCTTAGTTGGCTTCTGTATGTTAGTTAGGAGAGATGCTTTGAATGAGATTGGCGGGTTAGATGAGTCATTTAACACAGGTGATGATATTGATCTTTCTATTAGGTTGAGGTACGCAGGATATTCCTTGATTAATACCAGGAATACATTTGTATATCATCACGGTTTCCAGACAGGTGAGATGTTGTATGGTAAGCCAAATGAACCTGGTGGATGGAATTCTCAGCAAATGACTGAAGATACAAATGATATGTTGATTAAGAAGCATGGTTTTAAGAAGTGGTGGAGGACTATGGTTAGACCAGAGGAAGCTAAAGAGCAAACTGAACATGTAGATGCTGAAGGTGATCTAATTAGGTCTTTTGTTGCTGGAGATGATGTTGTTGAGCTTGGCTGTGGGGGTGTTAGAACTGTTGATGGATCTACTGTTGTAGATAGAATACCTAGAGGGGATGAGATTCCCTTTGTAACTCAAGCATCAATAGCTGACATTGAATGTGATCTGAATAATTCATTTCCTTTGTTATCTGATGCGTATGATACAGTAATAGCTAGACATATTATGGAACATTGTATAGATCCTGTTCATTTTATGTTAGAATGTAAAAGGATAGTAAGAAAAGGTGGTAGATTAATAGTTGCTGTCCCTGATGAAGATATGGTGAATGGAGTTGAGATTAACCCAGAACATATCCATGTCTTTAATAAGGATTCTTTGAAGAATCTTGGAGAGGTTTGTGGGTTTAAGCCTGTTGAGTATGCTCAGGGATATAACATAATGGGACTGTTAGTAGTATTCGAAAGGGACTGATATGAAGATAGCAATGTTTTATGATACAAGACCAGGAAGAAATGATGGGCCTCCTTTGTATTGGAGACATGCTTTAGAGACACTAGGACATCAAGTTATTAGGTTCACGTCACAGAATGAACCACTAGGTCATGGAAAGTTTGATCTGTATTTATGGATAGATTGGGGTGAGGATGCTTTAACTGGAATTCTTCCATATAAACCTATATCCATGAAAGATCATCATCCATCTGCTTATGTAGCTTCTGATACCCATTTAGGGTTTGAATATAGGTTAGAGAAAGCTAAGGAGTTTGATTATGTATTCTGTAACCAAGAAAGAGCTGTTAGGGAGTTCGCTGAGAGAGGAGTTGAAGCTAGATGGCTCCCACATGCTGTCGAACCACGAGCATATCCCAATACCCCTGAATGTATCAAGAAATATGATGTCGGATTTGTCGGTTTCGTCACCTTTGAAAAGAGGGCAGATGCCCTTGATAGGGTATACAGAGAGTTCCCAAATTTCTTCTATGGGCAAAGGCTTTTTGAAGAAGCTGCAGAAGTGTATAGAAAGTCTAGAATAGTGTTTAATACGTCTGCAGAAGATGATGTTAATATGAGGTTATTTGAAGTGTTAGCTACTGGATCCTTTCTTTTAACAGAACACGTTCCTTCTATAGGAGATTTTGGGTTAATAGATGGTAGGCATTTTGTTTCTTATTTAGATTTAAACGACGCAGTTAATAAGGCTGGATATTTTCTTAAACATGTAGATAAGAGGGAGAAGATCGCTAAAGATGGTATGGAAGCTGTTTTAGCTGGTCATACATATCAGCACAGGGCTAAAGAGGTTTTAAATATTATTATCCCAAAATGGGAATGTAATAAATCAAATGAGATGATAAAGGAGGCAGTAAATGGCTAAAACATCATGGACAGGGATTTCGGTCCTAGATAGTTACTACAATGGGTCAGTGGGTGCTACTAAGATAGTTGTTACCGCTGCTCCCACGCTGATACAATCAATATCAGTGTTAAATGCTACATCTGCTGAGGCCTATTTGCAGATATTTGATTTGGCTACGGGTGGTGTGACTGTAGGTACAACAGCTCCAAGTATGGTCTTTGGTGTGGGAGCTGAGGGTAATCCACACTTTTTATTTCCCAAGCCGATTTATTTCAAAACTGGTTTAGTTATAGCATCAACTACCGCAAGAGCTGGAGACTCAGCTGCAGCTCAAGAAGTTACTATAACCTACGCTTCGGGAGTCGCATAAAATGGGGTCACCTGTAAATAACTCAAGAACGGTTATGGTGGGAGATAACCTAAATAGTTCTATAGCACTATCTGCTTTAGAGGAGTTAATCCAGGATTCATCACCACAACTAGGTGCTGATTTAGATTGTAATGGGTACGATATCCAGTTTGATGATAGTACTGGAATTGAGGATGATTCTGGTAATAAGACACTTTTATTTGGAAAGACTACCTCAGCTACTACCTATGCAAAGATAACTAATAATGCAACTGGAACTACAGGTCCTTTATTAGAGGCTGCTGGTGAGACTAATGTAGATCTTAGATTGGCAGCTGCTGGTACTGGAGATATTAAGGTAACGACAGGAGGTTTGAGGGTTACTTCTGATAATGAAGCTATTTCAGTTGGAGCTGGTAATGACCTTGTTCTAACTCATGATGGGTCTAATTCTACAATAACTGGAGGTGTTGGAAAGATTACTGTAACCCCAGCTGCTGGTTCGGTGCTGGAGTTGGATAATAGTAATGCAACTGTAGATAATGGATCTGTTCAGGTGACAGGGGATTTGGATGTTGATAATATTTCTATTGATGGGAATACTGTTTCGTCTACATCTGGTGATTTGCAGTTAAAGGCAGTTTCTGGGTCTAGTATAACCTTTCAGGATGATGCTGATGCAACCAAACAGTTGACGTTAGATTTTGCTACTATTGGATCTGGTACTGAGAGAACTTGGACTTTTCCAAATTCAAGTGATACTTTAGTCGGGAAGGCTACCACAGATACATTCACCAACAAAACATTAACTGCACCAGTTTTAAATGCCCCCACTTTTGATGTTTCAGTGGGTGTAACGGCAGCCACTGGTTCATCGCAGGGGGATGGGGCTATAACTACCACCTTTGTCGAGATCGCAACGTGTGCCAATGGAGGTGATGCGGTTACACTACCAGCCGCTGCTGCTGGGAAAATAGTTATTATAGCCAACAACGGAGCAAATTCTGCCGATGTTTTCCCAGCCTCTGGAGATAAAATAGATGGGGGTTCTGCCAATGCGGCACTTGCTCTAGCAGCAGGGGCAAACAGAATACATATATGTCAGGACGGAACTGACTGGGATACTATCCAAGGAGCAGGAGCTGGGGGCCTTAGTAATATTTCCGAGGACGGTTCGCCACAACTAGGTGCAAATCTAGATATTTTAGCATACAACATCACTTCATCAAGTACAATCATGAACCCAACTTTAACAAGTACAGGTAAAGCTTTAGTCCTGGGATTTTAGGAGAAAATTATGGCAAGTGAAGTTTTAGGAGTTAAATTAGAGGCGACATTATCAAATACTGAAAGAGTTCTTATCAACGGAGTGAATGGACATACTTATACCATTCTCTCAATTACATTTTGTGAAGAAGCTGGGGCGGCAGAAACTTTTGATCTTTACGTCGATGACGATGGCGGTGGAACGGATTACTATATTTACAAGGCTCAACCATTAGGTGCTAATCAAACTTTTGAACACACAGGGAGAATAGTTATTGTCGATACAGACCATCTTTGTGCTATAACTGGAGGTTCTGCCAATGTTGATGTAGTAGTTAGTTACCTAGACCAGACTAGATAGGAGATATAAAAATGAGTGGAATTGTAGGTGGTATTAATCTTAGAAGTTCCGGTCTGGTGAATATCAGTTCTGCGGCTGATGGACAGGTGTTTACTGGCACTGGTGCAGGATTGCCAGTTGGTTTTGAAGCAGCGGGTGGTGACTATGTTTTACTGTATACTCATGATGCGAGTGCGGCGACTTGGACATTTAATTCTTCAACAGGCGTTGATATTGCAACTTATGGATCATATGTCTTTGTATTAGCTACTGTTTTTAATGTATCTAATGATGCAAGATTAGAGATCGAAATATCGGAGGATGACGGGAGTACTTGGGAGAGTTCTAATTATCAATATTGGAATCGTTCGATTGATCAAGATGGCACACTCGAATCCTATGCCTCAGCTAGTGATACCGAAATGCAGGCTACTATTGGTGGATTTAGATCTGCAACGGCACAAGGTGGTTTAAGTGGTACTATTTTTTGTCCTCATAATGGTTCTGAAAGCGGTAAAGCATTTATGACTTGGACGCTCTCGTGCCAAATGAACTCAGGCTATGATTATATGACTTGTTTTGGTGGTGGTAATTGGAATGGTGCTGCGTTTGGATCGAATGGAATTGATGCGTGGCGATTTTCTGTAACCACTGGGAACATATCGGGAACAATGAAACTTTACGGGTATAAATAAATGACTAGATACCATCAAATTGGAGATAAAAGAGTAGCTTTTACAGCAGAAGAAGAAGCAAAGCGGGATGCTAAAGAGGAGCAGTTTAGATTAGATCATCCAGAAGGTTTGGAGCATACACGGGCAAGAAAGATTGCCAGATTGAAATTGCAGACTTCACCTCGATTATCTGAAACGGATTGGTATGTAACCAGAAAATCAGAAACAGATAAAGCCATTCCAGATGCGGTGACGACTTATCGTGATGCGATCAGGAAAGCTATAGATGATGCAGAAAAAGAAATTAATATAATGACTGACGAAGAAAAAATCAGAGGCTATAGAATTAACTGGCCTGATAAACCTTCTTAAGTAGAAAATAAAATGGAGTAATAAATGGCAAAGAAAACTTATGTTAAGTTAATTAACACTGTTCTTCGAGAGTTAAATATAGCTGAGATATCTGATCCTACAATAGCTACAGGTCAAGCATCTCTTGTAGCTAACTACTTTAATGATGCTCAGCATGCTATTTATACAGAAGAGGATTGGTATTCTTCCTATAAAGAGAGAATATTTCAAACATCTAAAGACGCCTATATTAATGTATTAACACCTGGGTCTTTAGATTCTGGATTTACTATAACAGTGACCTTTAATGGTGTAGCTAAGGTTATAACAGAAGGCACAAATTTTGATAGGTCATCTGACGCTAAAGTTACTGCAACTAATATAGCAGCTGCTTTAACAACATCTATATCTAATTCTCACAATACCGTTCAAGATGATGATGTTGTTATCCTTAAATCTAAACCACATAATAATGTAGGTATTACTGCAATAGCAACATCTGAGTCTGATGAAGATGTTTTAAAGGTAGATACTATAGATACTGATACATATTCATTAGCTGAGGATTTTGGTAGGGGTATAGCTCTTATAGATATCTCTACTCCTGGTGTGTTAACTCCTTGGGGATTCGAAGATTTTGATCTACAGAATCCAGATCTATCTGCAACTGGCACTCCTAGGTGGTATTCAGTTCAGGGGAATAATTATAGATTACATCCAGTTCCTTCATCTACTCTAGTCATGTTAGATAAGTACTGGAGATCACCGACAGATATGGAAGAAGCAGCTGATGTCTACCAGTTACCTATTGAGTGTGAGTTGCCCATGATAACTTGGGTACGGTGGCAGATGTCTCTCTATTTAAATAAATCTGTTCGGGCTCAACAGCTACAAAGGAGTTTCGGTGCTCAGTTACAGAATGCAAAGGAAAGTAATATGGATGTTATAGATAAAATGAGGATAGTTGATTCAGATGGGCTTATGGGTGGAAGATTAGGACCAAATCAACCTAGTTGGCCATCCTCTTATCCTAGAGGGAGATACTAGATGGATGAAAATGAAAATATTTCTTTGGATTATGGGTGGTGCGGTAGTTATTAGTTTTATATTTGCTGTTATTTATATAGTAGCAATATCAAGAATACATTAAAATTATGATCGGGGAATTATCTGGAGATACAGCAGATTTTTTAAATGAAATATCGTGGTTTGATGGTATTATTTACATACTAATGTTAATGGGCTTGTATGTGTTTTATAAGTGGGTAAACACAAAGTTTTAATGTAGCTAGGAGATATAATGCCTATACTTGAAATAGCAAGAGATATTGAAGAAAGTGATCCTAATGTAGTTAGAATACATAACTACCCAGTTCCTACTGATGGTGTTAATCTAAATGCTAGTATAGTAGAACTTGCTGAGACTGAGTGTATTCAATCTAAGAATTGTGTGGTTCGTAATGGTTGGGTTAAGAGGGGTGGGTCTGCTAAGTATGTGGATGCTGAGGTTGTTTCTGATAAGGCTATCTTAGGACTTCATAAGTTTTACTACAACCCAAATTCATCTCAGTTGTTGGTAGTCTGTGACACCATAGCTAAGCGTTTAGATGGGACATCTTGGACTAATATAAAGACAGGGTTAACAACAGCGAAGAATACTAGGATATGTACTTGGGGACCTCTGCAGAAGGCTTACTTTGCAAATGGTCATGATATACCACATAAGTGGGATGGATCATCTTCTACAGCTGTAAGTGGGACGGATTACCCAACTAAAGCTATCCAGTTTCTTCCATACAGAGATAGATTGCTTCATATAGATGCAAACAAACCAGGCTATTTAGGGTGGTCTAAATCATTCACAGATTCAGCATGGGAGTCTATTTCTAATATAGGAGTCCGACCAGATTCTCAATTATATGGTATGCTACTCCATTCTAATGCTAATGTAAATGTTGGTGAGCAAGCTAAGGTTTTGTTGGCAGGGGCTGACGGGATGCACTTATTCTCTGGTGAGTTACTTGGTCCTCCTTTTATAGTTGGTAACTATCGAGTTGATCCTCTCGCAATTAGGGTAGGTTGTAATGCTCCTAGGAGTATGGTATGGACACCTGCAGGGTCAATGTGGCTTGGGTTGGATAGGGAGGTGTACATGCTTCCATTTAATACTAATGTACCTGTACCTATGGGGACAGCTATTAGGTCTTTGCATCATACTTTGTCTGGTATAGGATCTATTCCTAAAGCTCAGATAGAGAAAGCTTGTGCTGTCTACCATGATGGATTTTATAAGTTAGCATTTGCTTCCTCTGGACAAACTACTAATGATACACAGTTCTGGTTAGATATTACAAGGTTGCATCAAAATAAGGATAAACTATGGGGTCCTTGGTATGGCCCGATGAAGGGGATGGAGACGGCTATGTTTGCTAATTTCGTAGGTCCTGGTGATGCTGAGGAGTTGTTGTATGGTGAGCATAATGCGTCAACTGGGGGCTTTGTCTATCAAACAGCTCAGGCTGGAGTATACAAAGATTCAGATACTAATATAGATGTTATTATCCAGACCTACTTTAACCCTTGTGGTGATCCTTCTTTCATGAAGAATGTAGAGAGGTTTGAAGCTGAGATGTTGAATACAACTGGGGATATTTCCCTTGAACTGCATGATATAGACGGCTTACATAAGAGGAACTTAAAGTTTATTGAGAATAATACCTTAATAAAGTGGGGTGAAGAAGCTGCTATTTGGAATACTTTTTATTGGCAGTCAAATAAGCCGACTAGGAGAGAGGTTCAGGTTCCACCACCAGCTAGGATGAGAAGGGTTTCTGTAATTGTTAATCAGAATATAGGTACAGATAAATTCGAACTTTATTCATTTAAGGCTAAAGTTCATTTAGATGATATGGCATTTGATACTTAATGGAGGATAGATTATGGCAGAATTAGGAGCAGGTGGTGGAAGTGGATATCCCGCTGCTTTAGATTCAAATACTTCTTTGGAAGTAGATAGTGGTACTTTGGCTAGGGCGGATGTTCCTAATGACCTAGCAGCTGCTGTTGTAGCTGTTCAAACTGAATTAGGTACTGACCCAGCTGGAACAAAGACGAATGTTAAGACGTTTCTTCAAGTAGAACACCAGACGGATGGTACTCACTGGCGGAAGTCTAACAAGACGGCTAGTTATGCTGTTTTGACAACAGATAATATGACTCTCTTTGAAGCAAATACTTCTGGGGGGAGCATAACTTTCACCTTACCAGCTCTAGCTTCAGCTACAGATTCATTCTTTTTAGCATTCAAGAAAACTCATGCTTCTAATAGTATGATATTAGATGGTAATTCATCTGAGACTATTGATGGGGCTACTACACAAACCTACACAGCTGATAATAACTACGTTATACTTTGGTCTAATGGTTCAGATGACTGGCAGATTATATCAGATGTTAAAGAGGTTGTGGCTGATGTTACTCCACAGCTAGGTGGGAATCTAGATGTTAATGGGCAGTCTATTGTTTCAGTATCTAATGGTGCAATAGCTATAACCCCAAATGGTTCTGGTGATGTTATCCTAGATGGACAAAAGTTTCCTCAGGCTGATGGGGATGCTAATCAAATTATGCAGACGAATGGGTCAGCTCAGATTAGTTGGGCTACTAGGGGAGCTGTCGTACAATGTCAATATACTATAAACTCAACTTATACAGCAACTACTGGAGTTGCTATTCCAGTAGATGATACTATCCCACAGAAGACAGAGGGTACAACTGCAGGGATGGATAGGGCTATAACTCCTAAAGCTACAGGTAATGTGTTAGTTATTGAGGGGACAGTTAATTGTGCTCATTCGGATGATACCACGTTAGTTGTAACTTTGCTACAGGATACTACAGCTGATTCTTTAGCAGCTTGGTCAGTTAGGTGTATAGCTGATTATATGGAGACTGTTTCTTTTAGATATGTAATGGCTGCTGGGACTACTTCGGCTACTACATTCAAAGTTATGGTTGGGCCATCAACTGGTACAGGGACTACTTATATTAATGGTGGTAGTACGTCAGGTAGGAAGTTTGGAGGTGTGGCTAGATCAATTTTATCTGTTACAGAGTATTTGGTTTTGGTATCATAGGAGGGTTGTGTTTTTAAAATGTCTGCAAATGTCTGATGGGTGTCTGTGTTTTTAATCATGTATTGATAGGATTGTAAACCCAAAAAAATCAATCAAATAACGGCAAATCAGGAGGCCGAACTAATGGAAAAAATAGTATGTAGGGATGCAAGATCAAGGGATTGTGTAGAGGTTGCTCGGTTGTTTAAGAAGATGTGGGATGAACTTAGACCAGAAATGGCTCTAGAAGATAAGGCTATTGATATGTTGATAGAAGAGCTTGTTAAGTCAGTCCAACTGCCTAATATGTATTTAAAAGTTGGGGTACTTAACGGTAAGATTGTATCATTTTTATTTGGGTCTGTTTCATTCCAACGGAGATTGAATAGATTAGCTGGGTATTGTTATGATATTTATGTTGAGCCAGAATTAAGGAAAACTAATTTAGGCGTTAAGATGATTGAAGATATAAAAGATTGGGGTAGGAAACAAGGTGCAGGTATTGCTTTATTCGTAGTTCATGGAAAGGACTTACATAAATGGTTTAAGCGTAGGGGGTATGAGGAATTTCAAACTACTTTTTCTATTGATTTGACTCAAGATGATGAACCAGTTGCTGAGGTTAGCTGATGAGTGGTGTAGTAAGTGCTGTAACTAGCGTATTTGACAGAGTTGCTGATATAGTAGTAGACATAGTTACCCTTGATATAGGAGGTTTTATAGAAGGTACTGTGGATATGGTTGTCGGTGCGGTGGAAGGTGTTGTTCATACTATCACCCACCCAACTGAAGATCCATTTGCCACTATAATGTTGGCAGCTGCGGTTTATGGGATGTATAATAGTGCAGGTGCTAATGCCGCAGTAGCATCAGAAGCAACAACGGCTGGAAATGCGGCTGCTCAACAGGCTTTGAAACAGGGTATGAATGCAAGTCAGCAAGCTGCTGCTGCAAATGCTGCACGTGGCGCAGTTTATGCTCAGGCGGGGATGGCTGCTCCTTCTACCGCAATGACTGTGTCGAGTGTCAATTCAGCTGGGGCTGCAACTCTGGTAGAAGTAGCATCAACTGTATCTCCTCATATGGCTGTAGCTGGTCCGATGTTTGATGCCGCTGTTGTTGGGCAAACTATTGGAACAACAGCTGCACAAACCTCGTTTGGAATAGCAAATGCAGGTATAGCAGTATATGGTAGTTCTTATAGACCTGGAACTGCTCTTACTGATGCTACACTTTGGTCAGAGACTGGTACATCAGGGGCGGCTGCTAATGCGGCAGCAGCTAAGGCAATACAAACTGCAACAACAACGGCTGGAGGTGTATCTCCTAATCTTTATCTTAGATCAGGTATTTATTCTGGAGTTTCTGGCTTTGGAATCACGGGAGGTGTGGATGCAGCAGCTGGTATGGAAGGTGTTGGAGAGGTATTACCTCCAGGAGAAGGTTATCAAACAGGTTTTATAGAAGGGATTGAAGAAGCTTGGAGATCTGGAGCTCAAGTAACTGAGAAGATCACAAGGAACCCTTGGAAGTATTTAGAAGAAGAATGGATAGAACCATCAGATGATTTCTTAACAGCAAAGTGGGATGAGTTACGAGATGCTTGGAGTGGTTTTACTGATGATCCATTAAACTTTGTGGGGCAACAGATTGATGAGAGTAAGTGGGTAAAGGCAGGAGAGGATCCATGGAGTGAAGGTGGATTTTTAAACACAATTTTAGGAGATGCAACTATGGCAAACGGAGGCTTAGCAGATTGGAGCCCGACTATAGGATATCAGTCTGGAGGAGATCCAGGTCGAGGCACCGCAGAATCATTCCCAAGTTTCGCTAGAGCGGAGACTGGGATATTAGGTGATCCATTTAATCTTGAAGGAAGGGATTTAGCTCTAACATCCTCTAGACTAGCTAATCTATTACAGACACAGCAAGGTCCACCATTTCCAACTCCACAAATGCAGTTACCGGCATCTGTGCAGGCTTTTAGGGATAGAACAATTCCTATGGAGCAAATGGCTCAGTTGATGGATCCAGATTATGGTGTGTCTAAGTTTCAACAGCCTATGGTAAATGAGCTTATAAGTCAGCTTAACGCAAATGCTCAGGTAAGAGGGCTTGAACCATCAGGAGCTGGGGTTGCAAGGGGAATTGCTCCTCTGTTAGAGGGCTTTAGACAGCAGGAACTAGATGCTTTCGCTAAAGCTGCTCCACTTGATGTTGAAGCTATGGGGCAAGGTGTTGGTCAACGAGCTGGTGATATTCAAGCTCAATTAGGGTATCAAGATATTGGTACTGCAGCTGATGTGGCTAGGAAGAATGTTGCACTCAATTCTTTATTAGCTCTTGCTCAGATGACTAAGCCAACTATCGTTGGTGGTACTACTGGGTATTCAGAACAAGTAGGTGGAGTTAGACCTGATGTTGCATTTTCTGGACAAGTTCCGGTAGGTGGGATATTGGATACTGGGTGGGATATAGCTAGTGGTGTTTGGGATTGGATGACTGGGGATGATGAATCATCAGCTGACCTCTTTAGACCTGCCGTAGATTGGATGACTGGGGATTACTAAAAAGGAGAAAATAAATGGCAAAGAGATATTCGATTAAGCCTCCGTCCACTGGGGCAGGAACGGCTAATGTAATATTTGCAGGTGGGAGGGGTCCTACTGCTAAACGACCAAAAGCTGCTCCAGAGGCTAGTTTCTCTTTGGACTTGAACCTTGAAGATATGGCTAAGAAGAGGACTGCTAGGGCGCAGATAGAGGCATTGACTAGAGCTGGGTATGATCCTGCTATCTTGGCTAATATGGGGCAAGAGGGAATAGCTGCCTTGCATGGTAAGTTAGCTGATGATCATATTGTAGCTGCTAAGGAGGCAAAGGCAGCAGATTTGACTCAGGAAGAAGGGTCGGCTCTATCAAAACTTCTTGGGATGTATGAAGAAGGTCGTAGAGAGTTCCCTCAGGAAGCTCCTACAGAAGAGGTTCCAGTGGAAGAAGCTGCTCCTCCTATAACTGATGCTTTGGTAGGTCCTCCTAATAATATAAGAGATCAAAGTCAAACTATGGCTGACTTTATGAAGGGTAGAGAAGATTATGTTGCAGGGTTAACAAGATTTGATGACTTAAGTGACCCTTCTACCATCGACGAAAGAACTAGGGAGTTACTGAAGGAGCAAGACAGGATTGAGTCTGGGGCTTATGCTGAGGCAGAACTAGCTAGAATCCAAAGTGACCCTACATCAATTTTCTTTGAGGGAGAAGAGGAGCCAACTCAACCTCCACTAACTAGGGCAAGGGAGTTAATAGGGATGTTTGGTGAGTTAGATCCAGTTAACCAAGAAAAATTGTTCCCTGAATTTCTAGCTGCTATGACTAAATTCACTGAGCCTCTTAAAGAGGTAGATCCATGGACTCACTCAACTAGTATGAGAGTTGGAGATCACCACATAACTTATGATAAAGATGGCAAGGAGTTAAGAAAAATTACATTACCAAAGGATAATATTGAGTGGGTTGATATGCCTGTATGGAAAGGAGATCAACAAGGATCTTTTCTCAGGGATAAAGATGATCCACAAAACTATATTAAGGGTAAGGATGGTAAGCCTAAGTTCTTCCCTCTACCTAAAGGATTCTCAAGGGTACGCCCAAGAGCTGAGAAAAGTTTGAGTATGAAGTTTAATGCTTTCTTGGAAACTAATGATAAATATAAACATTTAGTTGGTGACCCAAAAGCTTTAAAGGATCCTAAGGTATTTTATATGTCCGACGATTCGACACAACAGCAAGCAGCTATAGACTTCTCCCAGACTAAGGATGGAACTGTTGCCCTTTTAGAAGCTTTTACGAAACTGCAAAAGGCTAGGAATAAGGGTGATTCTAAACGAAATAAAAAGATAGATGACTTAATAAGACAAAAAGAGGGTAGATAATGGTACAGCCATATAAATTTCCAGCTGATGCACATATAACCTTAAAAATGGATCCGCCTGTTACATTAGAGGATCTCCCACTAGAGGACTTGAAGATAATACAGAGCGGAGATATAGATAATAATTTAGAGAAACTATCCCTTCCTTCTCTCAAGTACCTAAAGCAAGAGAGCGAACCTCCTGAAACACCGCTGCCTAAGAAGGTGCTTGATTATAGTCTAGATACCCTAGGCAGAGGATGGGAAGCTATGAGGGAGAGATCTGTATCTAGTGGAAAGATGGCAGAGGAGGGATTAAAAGAGTTTTTTGGTGGTTCTCCTATAGATGCGGAAGGAAATATTGATATACTCCCACAATTAATGGGTGCTGGGAAAACTTTACTAGGACCTTTAGGGATAGCTACAGCCCCAGGAGCTGGTCTTGCTGAGATGGTTGTCCCACCTGAGATGCCACAAGATGAGAATGAATTAGCTCCTAAACTTTTTGGTAAGTCTCCTAATGAAATAAGAGATATATCTAAATTGATATCAGAGCTTCTACTCCCACTTCCAAGAACATCTGGAAAGAAACCTAAGTTCGAGCCAGATAATGATTTAGTTAATAAACTAGGTGGAACTATTAATGCTGAGGAGAAGAGATTTATAGATGTTTATATAAGAGCTATGGCTAGGCAGAACAAAAAGCCAACTAATGATGAAATAATGGAAGTTGTTAATGTTAGATTTCCAAACAGAACTCAGGATGTGCTTAAGTTAGATAAAGAGGGTGAGCTTATGGAGTTTGGCATGAAAGAATCTCATATCCCTGAGTTCTCGAATATTGAATTAGAGAAATTACGCAAAGCTGGTATTAAGTTTGGAGACGAAGATTTAGCAGACATGATGAATATGGCTCAGCAGTTAAGAGATGCTGGGTTTGGTAAAGATACTTTCTTTAGTTCCACCTTAGGGTTGAGTAAGATCCCCAAAGGAGTTAGGCCTAAGAAGAGTACAAAGATGGAAGCTTTAGCCTCATTTAGAGCTACCATGATGACGTCTGGTGTTATGACTTCGATAAGGAATGCAGAGGTAACAGCTCAGTACTTTATTATAGATGGTATAGATAGAGCATTACGAGCCACGTTGAGGAAAGGCTTAGGAGATAAAGCTTTAACTATGGATGAACTAGGGGCTTCATATGTATATCTAGGTGATGTTCTTAAAACATTGAACCCAGCTAATAAGTTAAAGGGTAGTGGGGATCAGATTCTTAAGATCCTAAGGGCTAATAGGCAACAAGTAGAGAAAGCTATGGCTTTGCTTAGGAAGTCGCATGAGGTATCTGTTCCAAATAGAGTAATGGCTATTGCATCCGTTTTGAATAATATGCAGGAGTATTTCTTTAGGAGGATGGCAATAGAAGCTAGTTTGAGGAGTTCTTTAAGAGCTAGAGGTAAGAACTTTGATACTATCCATCCCAGAGATATAACTAAGAAAGAACTTCAAGACGCTTTCGAGAATGGGTTTACTATGACTATGGCTAAGAGTGGGATGAAAGAGTTAGATGATGTTTCTGGCCGTGTTACTAAAGGGACATTAGACCATCTTCAAGAGTCGCCTGTGTTTAAGTTATTCGTAATGCCATTTCCTAGATTCGTCTTTAGAAACATGCTTCCATTCATAAGGGATTTCTCTCCACTTGGATATTTCAGAGCAATCAATCCTAAGGTGTTGAATAAGTTAGCTCATGGTAAGCCAGAGGAGATGGCTGGTATAATGTCTAAGGCTATGATTGGATCTACCCTATTAGGTTTCGGTATGGCAATGAGAGGGTCGGAGGAATTATCTACATATACAACCCCTAGTGGTGAGAGAGTTAGAGCTAAGTATTACCAGTGGGTTAGGAAAGATGCTCAGGGTAGAGACTATACAGTTGACTTAAGAGTTATATCTCCAACTGTTGGTCCTTACTTATATATGGCTGAGCAGTTCCTTTATCCAAAGAATGTGACTCCACAAGATTTAGGTGAATTAACTCTTGGTCTTAGGAGATGGGGTGCTTTAGCTATGTCTGCTCCTTATGAGTTCTTTACAAAAGGTGATGATCCTACTACTACTAAACACTTCGCTACTAACATGGGGAAAGCTATAGGAGAATTTGCTGGTTCCTTTATGCCCCAGATGGTTAATTCATTAGTTGACCTATCAGCTGGAAGGGGAGTAATTCCTCCAGAGATGGCTAGTTACCGAAGTGATGCTGCTCCGCTAGGAGAGGATAGTGCTGAGAATTTTGGTAATCAGATGTGGGCTACATTCGTAAAGAATATGCCTATATATAAACAAATACTACCAGAAAGATTCGATCCACTAGATCCTAAGAAGGGTAGGTTAGTGGATGAGATACTTGCAGATAGAGGACCTCTTAGTAAAATAAACAATGCTGTCATTAAACAATTAAGTGGGTTGAGGGTTGAGTATGTTAGCCCATTGAGAGCTGAGTTTGAGAGTTTGAAACTGGCCCCTACCTATGGAGGCTCCAGAACTGGAGTTAAGTTATTTGATAACATGGCTAATGAATTAATAGCTAGGTCATTAACATCAAAAGATGGGTTATTGGATCAGATAAAGGAGCCGAAGTATAGAGCATTGACTATTGAGGGGCGAAGAGATTTTATAAGTAAGCATATCTATGGAGATAGAGGTAAAAGGGGTGGTGTTGCGGCTGAGGCTTATAATGAGATTTTGATTAAGATAGCAGGTAAGGCTTTTCCTAGAGAAGGGGTTGGAGATCCTAGAGCTGAGAAATTATTCTTCCAAGCAGCTTCTGCTATCGTCACAGGTTTTGCTAAAAAAGGTAGGAGAATGACTATTTTAGATCAACTAGGGATGCCAACTGATACATCAAAACAGAATGTTTTAGGGGAACTACTAGGTCAACAATAAAGGAGGAAGATAGTGACTATTAGCAAAGAGAATGGAGACTGGGCTTTCCCAACTCACAGTGACAAGATGGGAGTTGCTACAACTGGTATGACATTGAGGCAGTATTTTGCAGGACAAGCTCTGACTGGTCTACTAGCTAAATATGGGATAGATAATCAAGATCACTTCATGGAGCAACATGCTAGAGATGCGTATGGCATAGCTGAGAAGATGATGGAATATAGACATAAATAGGGAGGATAGAATGTGCCTAATGGTGGATTATCGTCGTTCATGGAGTACATTTGGGCTCCCTTTGTTGGTTTGTTCTGGTGGTTTATCAATAGGTTGACTGGGAAGATAGATGAGATAGAGAAAGAGAAGGCAGATATTGGAGCAATTAAGAGATTAGATAAGTCTATTCATGAAATAGATAAAAGATTGGATCAACTCGGACACACAACTGTACCTCGCCCAGAGTATAAATCTGATATAACTGCCTTACACCAAAGGGTAAACTCTCTAGAGAGGGGTAAAGAGGATAAGGTAAAAGAGATGAGGATTATAGATGAGAAAGAAAAAAAGTAATTTAGTTCTAGGGATGCTTTTGTTACTCAGTTTTTTGTATGCTCTATATTATTTATTGGAGACTCCAATATGATGTACTTAATGATTTTTGGAGTATGTGGACTGGCTATCTGGCTTGCCTTTAAGATGGCTGAGCGTAAGGGGAGGGAGAAGGAGAGGCTTGAAAATTTAGAAGATGCAACTAAGAAGTTAAAAGATTATAGATCTAAAGCTAACAAAATGAAGGAGGAGGAGAAGAGTGAACTTGAAAATATTAATACTATTACTGACGCTCGTAGTTGGTGGCTGCGCTCACGGAAGAAGTGAATCGTTAATGCAGGTTGTGGAAGTTCCTCCTACTCCAGATATAGAGTGGCATCAAGGACCTTGTACTAAATCTACCTCAATGTGTATAGATGATAATCATTTTATTGAGCTGACGAAGTATGTTGTTAAACTCCAAAATGCAATGGCTAGTTGTAATGAGCAGATCAAAATCTTTGCTAAATAAATTATTATTTTCCCATAATGGGATTGTAATAAATCATTTAGTTATGATTCTATAAGTCCTAGCTCTACCTCTAGTTTCTTCAACTACATCACCCATCTCCTTAAGAGTATCTATTACCTTTTTGAACTCCTCCGCATTAATGTAATGGGCATTTCTCTTAAGGAGTATGGAGTGTGTGGCTTTGCCACCTAACTTCTCAAGTTGTCTTAATACCCTGTCTACATCTTTGCTGTTTTTAGAGAAAGCTGCACCTCTGAAGGCCAGGGGCATTAACTTCTCGATTGTCTGTAGGGAGTTGAGGGCTAGTTGAATATGCTTTTCGTCTATAGTTCCAAATGAGTCATCCGCAGCTGCGAAGGACATGGCTATTTTAAGGACATGATCTCCCTTCCTCCCCTGATAACCCCGTAGTCTGATGTCTGCAGGTTCGCCTAGCTCATTATACCAATCTTCATACACCTTCACAGCTTTTGGAGTTGGCTTAAACTCTCCAATTTTTTTAGCCAAATTCATGATGTAATAAATGAGATCTTGTCTTTGATTAAGTTGTTCCTCTGTTACAGTCGGCCACGCAACTCTCTTGCGTGGGTCTTCAGCAACAACAAATATGACCCTACCTGTAAATCCACCTTCTATTGTATCACCTGGCATGTTATTAGACATCCAATCTAGTGTAGTACAGCCCATGATGTTTATGCAGACATTCTTCATCAAAAACTCACCTGCTCCCTTTGTCTTGTAATCCGCATCAGCTGGGCAGTCATAGAGGTCAGTCAGTAGAGGTATGAGGCCTGACTGGAAGGCAGAAGCCCCTAGGAAAACAGCTAGCTCTGGAGCGTATATAGTAACCGCATTATTAATCGCGTCTTTCTTAGCTAACTCTACACAGAGAAACTCTGCTGTCATCTTCTGACGTAAAAGGCGGGCTGTCCTAGATTGGGTAAGAATATCCTTAATGGCAATATTAGCTGCTGTCGACTTGCGACAAAGAGCAGACTCAGCCACTAAGATGATATATTGATTAGGGTATATTGCATAGTACCCCCGATACATATACGCATTTCTAGCTAAGGTGGAGGCTATGGTGCTTATAGCACTCCAGAGATGAAACTTAGTTGGTGATTCCTGTCCTGTTGTGTATTCTAGATATTTGTATATCCAACTTGATGGCCGTAGTAAGGCCAACCCCTCTTCCTCCCACTCGATCCCCATTAGATCCCCTTTTATTAGATTGTGACACCATCTTTCCAATTTCCTCCAACTTGAATATCAATCGGTATAACAACATCTCTACCATCTATAGGAATTGGGGTAGATAGCTCCCTTCTAGCCAACCCAATTACCTTCTCTACATCTGCCTCCTTAGCTTGTATCACGATTTCATCGTGGACCTGGAGTAGGATAGCAGAGGACTCTGGCAGTTGTGGATATATCCTAACCGCCGCTCTGTTAATGTGGTCACTTGCTGTTGATTGAGGTATATAAGCAACCGCTGCTCTTAAAAGATCATCCCCATACCGATCAAAAAACCTCCGCTTCCGCCCGAATGGGGTAGTTAAGGTACGGGTCTTCTTAATCTCCTCCTCAACTCGTCTATGCCAATCTTTTATTTGAAATATGCCATAATATCTCTCCAGTAACCTTTTCCCCTCTGGATTAGAAACTCCTATCAAGGAGGCGAATAAGTAAGGACCAATGAGGTAATTGGCTGAGTGGACACATTTCTTCCCTATTGACCTCTCACGTGATTCCTTGGTTATTTGGTTAATGGGAACTCCTAAGACCATAGATGCAACCATTGAGTGTATATCTCCCCCACCTTCAAAAACCTTTATCATATGGGGTGATTTGCTTAGATATGCAACTAACCTTGCCTCAACCTGAGATAGATCTATCTTAATTAGTTGATGTCCTTCGTCTGCGACGAACACGTCCCTGTATCTAGGAACTTGATTCTGCATATTAAGGCCAGTCCCTTTTATGTTAGCTGCAGAGGAAAGACGACCAGTTTCAGTTCCATGAATCAACCAGCTACACCTACATCTCTCATCCTCATCCCAGAATACCTTGAAGTAGGTAGAGATTAGTTTACTTAACTCCCTCACCTTCAACATACAATCGAATATTTCATTAGGGAATAGGGAAGCTAGCTTCATAATAGCCTCCTCATTGGTTGTAACCTTCCTAGTTTTCCGATGGAATTGTCTAGGTAGTTTCATTTCGTCGTATAGGAGGAGGGCAACTTGGCGGGTAGAAGATACATTAAGATGATAGCCGATTAGCTCATCTAACCTAGCCTGAGATTTCTCCATATCTTCCTGAGCTTGCTCTCGGTACTTAATAACCTTGTTTGTATCTATCTTGATACCTGTCATAGATGCCTTCCACATGACGTTGGCTAGGGGCATCTGGTATCCATGAAAGTAATCATGCATACCTTCATCTTTAAGATCTTGGTCTAAGGTTTGGAATATTTCATATGTAACTGCACAGTCTTTGCAGTTGTATGTATAAAGTGCTGTGGGGGCGTAATCTTCATTCTTCGCATCATCTTTGTAATAAGGCTCTCGTGTGTATATAGATGTTTGAAGGGCTAATGATTTTCGTAACTCGGAGAGTAGGCAGTGGTGAGCAATCATCGTATCCATATATACAGGAGTAATCTCCCCTATGTATGGATATAGAACAGTCTGCTCGAACATCATGTTCTGGATGATTATTTTAGTCATCCCATTCGTGAGCAGTTCCTTAATCTTCTTCCAAATCTCTATCTCCTGATCCTGTGACCACTTAGGCAAACCTCCTTCTATAAGAGGGATACAGCCTGCGAAGTTTGGACTATCTGCAAATCCGATACATTTTATATAAGATGCTCCCATATCCGTCTCAATATCTAGTGCTAGATATGGGGCTTTGAAGAATCTATCCAGAAGATCATGAACTTCTTCGTAGGTAGGGTTTATCTTATATTCCCTAGATGTTGGTATGAACTTGTATGAGGTAGATTCAGTCTTAGCCTTCAATAGATCATATGCTAGTAGAGCAACGGATCTATAGTTACCCCTTAAACAGTAGGCGGGGTGGATAGAGGGGATGATTTTTCTTTTTTCCAAGTATGGGGAGGAAAGTATTGATCCTCTATATTTCGTAATTGCTCCGTATCCCGTGAGAGCTTTGAGCGCAACTCCTCCAAGGGGAACAATGACATTTGCCTTGGTTCCTCTAAGCTCGTTAATAAGCTCTCTTTCGCTTTCTTGTAGAGAGATTCCCACTTCGTGCAGTCTGGACAAGTCATTTTGTGGCGGCCTTTCTTTGACAACGTTAGTAATATAAACTTCACTTCTATTTAATCCTATATCTCGGAGGGTATGAGTTAGTAATTGCCCACTCCCTCCACAAAAGGGGACTCCTGTTTCACTTTCCTCTTTTCCCGGTGCTTCGCCTACGATCGCTATTAGTGCTTCTTTTGGCCCGCTTGGGTTTACTCTTCTTCCCATTTTTCTTTCCTCCGCTAAGATCGGCTTGTTTCATTGCAGATATTAAATTTTTGAGTGCGACATTATAAAATCTACTCTTATCTCCGTGTTGGGAACACCTTTCTAAAATATAATCATCGTCCTCCTTGTCTATCATAATTGAAACCCTTCTTTTATTCAACATCAAGAACCTCCTATCTCGTGTAGATTGTGAGTAGCTAATTGAAACCAACTTTCTTCCTTCTCTATACCAACTATATTCCTCCCCATCCTTTTAGCTACAGCTAAAGAGATACCACTCCCAAGGAAAGGATCAAGGACTACCATTCCTTCATGAGATGACATCTCTATTAGATGTTCATATAGAGCTTGTGGTTTCTGAGCTGGATGTTGTCTATCTTCTTTTTTTCTATCTATATCAAACTCCATAGTACAATTTGAGGGTTTAGTAAATTCTCTCATCTTACCTTTCCATGCAAAGAAGAAAGGTTCATAGTTAACACAGAATCTGTGGTATGGTTTGTAGTTCTCATTAGAGGACTTTACCCATATATTAGGAGTTTTTTGGTATTCTGCAGATCCCTCTGAATTATCAGTAATAAAGGTACAGCATAACTCTAGGTCTATCATCTGGTAGTGCTGAATTGCAAAGAATAGATACATATGACCACCTGGTCTTAATACCCTTCTCATTTCACCTAATGATTCTCTTAAAAGATCCCTAACTGCGAACTTAGTATCTACAAAGTCATCTCCATACACCGTGTTGTATTTTTCATTTCTACTTTTTTCCTCGAAGTTAATACCATACGGAGGATCGCATAGGATGAGATCTACAGAGGCATCTTCCATGGATTTAAGAACATCAATACAGTTCCCATGGATCAAACCTTCAACATTCCCTCTTTCAATATTAAGGAACTCTCTAGACTTTTCATCCCGAAGCCTACGGGCTTTCGTTCTCGCAGTGGATTTATCTTTCTCCTCTGCAAGTTGGGGAAACTCCTCAAGGTCAGTTGCCAGTTGCATATCCCTATAGAGATTTGTTCTCGAATCTCCAAGAAGGTTTGCTGTGTCTTCTTCTTTCCATTCTTCGCCATTTTGAGACGCAATTTCCTTTTTGAGTTCGTTGATCTCCTTCTTGAGTGCGACTTCTTCCTGCCAGTCGAATGACTTTCTCGCGATGTTTTCCTCAAGTTCTACCTCCTTACGTTCTAGGGGGTTTAGATCCTTCATATATACGCAATCTATCTCCTCCCACCCTATTAAGATAGCGGCAGTATATCTCCTACCCCCCGCTCTTATTGTATTATCTTCATCAATGACAATAGGTTGTATTTGGCCTAGTCTTTTCATTGATGCTCCTAGACCATCTACGTCACCATATTCTTTTCTTGCCCTTTCTCCTAGTGTTATGTCGTTTAGCTTTACTTTCATTGTCCCTCCTTCTCTGAGATTTGTTTCTACATTCATCTGAGCAGTACACAGCCCTTGCTGATTTTCTTTTAGCCTTTTTTCCACACATTCTACATATTATATTATATTCTTTTGGGAAATTACTCCTTAGATTCTTTAATCCTAAATTCTTCAATTCCCATGTTGTTAGTTCAGCATCCTTCTTTCTGCTCTTCTCTCTCCAAAATGTTTCAGATATTTCTGATGACTTTATTATCTTTACTAGCTTCATAAATTTATTATATATTTTTACTGAGTATAACATAGCTTAATCACTCACATTTATATTATGAGCTTCATTCCAAATTAAGACACAGCATCCAAACATAACTTTTCCTAAGTGGAGTTCCTGTCTATCTCCCCTTTGCCATTTTAAGAAGTGTTTCATCATATGATTTATTATAACTGATTTGGGCATCCCCTTTTTCCAGTTATCATCTCCATGCGTAATAGCTCCCTCTCCAAAGACTTCGCCTAACTCCTCAAGAGCCTCAGGAGGAATTAAGTCTAATCTAGTTTTGCCTATGTTGTTACGAGATGCCCCACTTTTATATACTATCTTATTAGAACCTATATCTCCACCATCCCAGGCATCTTTAGGTGTAATAAACTCCTCGCATGGACTACAGAATGGGGCTTGGACTCCAGTTTCTTTATCTTTTAGATTAACATTGACTGATCCACAGTTAGGACATTTCATCTTTTGGCTCCATTTTATATGGAGAGGTTTTTGGATAAGGTGTAAAGTATCCTTCTCTTATATTCAATGATATATCTTTATATCTATCTAGGAACCACATAACGTGCTCCATAGCGTTTCTTGATTTACAAACAGATATATCCCCATTTGCGAAATATGATCCAACGCCTATACATCCAGATAGTTCTGAGGGATAGTTTGCAACATGAATCTTTATGAATGTTCTATCTGGTACGCCTTCTAGGAGGTAATGGGGGTAGTTAAAGGCTTTGCTTTTATCTAATCTAGTTAGGGAATACATTCCGAAGGGGACACACGACTCCCATGCCTTATTATTTTTCCAAGGTCTTTCTAAGGTAACTGATATTGGTTTTCCGTTGCTATGTAATAGTCCTAAGATACCTTCATCTGTGCTTATTATCCTATTTAGTGTTATTATCTTCAAATGTCACATCCTCCATTTTAAGGAGGAACCAGTATCCATCCTTGTCTATACTAACTGGGAAGGTTTCTTTACAATCTCTGCAGTTGTATAGTATCTTAGATTCCTTTTCTTTCCTTAGTGTGGGATCTATAGGTTTCCTAACGTCTGGAAATGTTAGAATGGCTTCTATATTTTTACTTCCACACTTGAGATGATATACTGGTTCCATTTATGATAATTCCATTTTGGGACTGTAATAATTGGGGAAAGTACGCTCCTATACCGGCATGATATTTTTCAACCCATTTATTGTATAGAAGCGTACTCCTTGTAAGGTAACACCCGTATCGGAACTAGCCTAGTTGTCCTCTGCAATAGAGCACCTCGACCCTGAACATGCGGTATGCTACCCTTTTACCAAACTTTACTCACGGCCGTATCTGAGTGCGGTCTTATTGTGAGTCAGCAGTTTGGATGCCATTATTGAACGAAAGAAGCTATTTTATTAAATACCTTCCCTGCCTCGTTAGGAGGCTGTTGTACGACATTTGCTATAGCAGTCCGACCCTGATAATCTTCGGTGTTAAAGTTAGGTTCGAATACCTTACCAAATGCCTTCGTGATGTCGAGGAGGAAGCCGACACCAGAGTTGTTTCCTTCATGAGGTAGCGGAACCCAGTGCATAAGGGTTCTACCATTGTGGGATGCTTCAGGTGCTTCCACAGTTTCAAGTGTCCACTTTAATTGCGGTCGACCTTTTTGTGAAACAGTCTGCTCAATGTGCTGGCAGAGGACTTTGTAGCTACCATTAGGCAGAGGTTGAGACTTAGCTAAATCAGCCTCGCTCTGCTGTTCTGCTTCTTCTACTGAACAACCAATGTTAATTACTGGCATAACTTAGATCCTTTCATAAAATAAGAATAAAATGGTAAATACTATACTGCTAATGAAAATTGTTACTCCAAAAAGTAAAGCTATCTTCTCAAGCACATTAATTCCTCTCTAATCTGGAATTTTCTTGGTTCCCCATAGCTGGAAGTTTTGCGCTGAGGTGATGATCTTCTTGTAATTCCCTACATCTCCAGTCCTTTGGAGAATTTCTTCTGCGTACATCCTGAGGTATTTCTCTGCTAGAGCATCCTGAGCTCTAAAGACAAATACTGGTTCTTTCACGGGAGTATTTTTTAGATCTAATCTCCCATACTTCATACAAACTGCCATAATAACCTCCTTATTTAATATTTCTCTGAAGATCTATCAGAGATTGAAAGTTAGGAATGAGGTATGAAGACTCCACATCCTTGGATAATAAACGACTCTTGGCTGTGTATATAGAAGATGGTCTGGCTAAGAGTCGGTAGTTGGAGGGTTTACCAGGTGTCTGCTCTACCTCTGCGTGATAAAATTCGTCGAAGTAGTTAGATAGCTTCCCTTTCATCTGTCCTTGTATAGCTGGAAGCATCCAGACGTATCCTGTCAACTCATCCTTATCTGCCGCCTCATGGCAGATAAGTAGAGTGTTTTTACCTGAGGCTAGTAACCGCACTATGAAGTCTTTGATCTTATTTGCATAAGCTGCCCAATCATCAAAGTTAGGTTTTTGGCCTGATCTTCGATTTAATTGTAGAACCGACTCCATGCAGAGGTCAGCTAGCCCAGTAAGAGAGTCAACTATGATAGATTCATAGTCATCTTTTTGTCCTTCTTTAATTGCGTCTAATATGTCAGGCCAAGTTACTCCCTTCCCAGGTGTAAGATCAACGTAGTTGATATCTTGCCCTCGGACAGAGAGTAACCCGCCATCTATATCAAGGAAGAATGGTTTAGGAAAGGAGGCACCAAAAGTGGTTTTCCCTGTTCCACTCTTCCCGTAAACAGCGGCCGATAGTTTAACATCAGACGCTGTGAGATCCTTCGCATTCTTTATTTCCATAAATTACTCCTTTTAAATTTACTCTATATCTTTTAGTTTTTCTTCTTTCGATACCTTTTCTTCTATCTTTTATTCTATCCAGATAGAGATATTGGTTACTATGTCTTTCTTTATCTAAGTCGTCCAACCACTCTTCATACTCAGGATCAACAGGTTTCAACTCCCTCTTTTGCTCCTGGGTAGGGTTCCCACTTCTCTTTTTTGAAGAGGGCCTTTTTAACGGTTTCTTGGACATCTAGATCTCCACACTTACAGATTTCAATGTACTGACAGCCACCATAAGCTGTACATGATTCCGTACATTTTGGGAAATACTCCTCCTCACACGCTTGACCAATAGCTCTAGCCCATGATTTCGCATCTTCAAACCATTCAGCTAGATCCATATCTGTGCGAGTTGTTTCTTCCCGTTTTAGTTCAATGGTGTCCATCTGTGGTTCTCCTTTCTTTCCCTTCCTAAAGTAGATTTGATTTAGGTATGCTCCTTTAACCTTCACACCCTTGAGTATGGAGACAGCTTGGATGTAGCCAGTTAGTTGAACATTAGGGTTGGGGATTAAGAAACCACGGTGGGCGGATGTTTTATGCTCTAAAATCCAGTGATCTCCTTTATGATCTTTAATTAAACCGTCACACTTGAATGTGAATAGGAATGGGCCTAGGTCTACAGCTCCTCCTACCTCGGTTTCTAAGATCTCGAAGGGTTCTGTTGGATACCATGAGCGGTACTTTTCACAGATCAGGAGTCCTTTGGCTACAGTTCGTATCCCTTTATCATCTTGACCTTCAAAGGGTGACCAGTAATCAACAAAAGCCATATCCATTTTAACTGCATTACGCTCAGTGTACCATGACTCTAGAGCATCATGAATTGCACTGCCAAACGCGGCCTTGAATTTAATGTAGTCTGAGATTGGTACCAGTGACTCAACATGTCTGAATTGAAAGTATCTAGGACACTTTCTGAAGTCAGACATCATTGAGTTATCTAGAGTTTCTAGCTTTTCCATTTTGTTCCTCGTGCTGAGGGTTAGGGAAAAACCACCCCCTCCCTGTTGAGGAAGAGAGTGGCCCCGACTTTTACTACTCGTTATCTGGGTTATAGCCAGAGATCTTGCGAATATCTTCCTCTGTCATAGTTCCAGATGCAACGTAAGGAGCAAGCTTGTCGTAGGTTTCCTTGGCACGTTTGCCACCGGAACCCGCAGGTCGACGCATTTCAGCCTGCTTGTCAATTCGAAAAGAGCGATTAGCCTTAGCAACTAAGGTATCCTCTCCCCACATGTCAACAGCTTCCTCGAGGGTCTCAGGAAATGTTACATCCTGTTCCCACTCTTTAGCTGTCCCGTCAGCTTCTGACCCTGTACGTGCGGTCAATGTTTCAGTTCTTGCCATGTGATTCTCCTTTTAAGTAGGAGGTTAATAATGTGACCTGTGAGAGCATCACTTGGATAAAAAACCCATCTCTTTTAACATAGCATCTAATTCACCTGGTGATGCCTCACAGATCTGGGTCTTAAGATTCTTCGCTCCCTTGCGGGATGAAGTTCGTTTTGGTTTTGTAAGAGCCTTGATAATATTCTTCTCCCTTTGTTCAAAGAGGGAGGGGAGAGAGGGAATTAATTTCCACACGGGAAAAGGGTGCCGTGTGATCTCCCTCTCTCCTTGGAGGACGCAAGATGCGCCTGTCATGTATCTATTGCAACTGTGGTGATTATAGTGAGGTGTTTCTATCACCGTGCCTGAGGTAGTTACTTGCATATGAGTTCCCCTATCTGATTCTCCTCACGGAGCAAGATTGTTAGTTTGGTGCCTAGAGCTTCACAGATCAAGAGGGCTGAGTTTAAGGATGGTCCTCTATTTCCCCTCTCTAAATGTTTAATCATCTCACCTGATAAATTAGCCAACTTCCCTAGTTCGTTGTAGGTTAGGTTCTTCCTATTGCGTAGGGTGGATATGTTGGTAGAGAATATCTTTAGAGATGGATGTGTTGTACGTTCTTTTGTTTTCATAGAAATTATTTCCTAACTGTAAAATGGTATTATATCATAGTACAAAACCCATGTCAAATAAAATTATGGTTTTAACCTATTGATTTTATTGGTGTTATGAAATAAATAAATAATAATTCATCAACTAGCATTTTGTTAGTTGGGCATATAATAAATCTAGTTGCTACATGAGCATCTAGTTATGGTAAATAATAATTTATATCTAGTGGCCATGTAGCAGTACATTCATCAGAAGCCTAGAATCTGCTGAGGGTCATCAGGCAGACAAAGTAGATTGTCATGTAGTCTTACAATCAAACGTGCATCCCTTGTCATGTACTCACACTTTATCAACTTTATTGGTATTTCTCGGAAGTATTCATGAAGATGCACATCTAAGGTAGTCATGATTCTAATGTCTGGAGCCTCTGGTCTTTTACCATTTGCCTTAGCTTTATAATAAGCTCCATTTGGACCCATACCTTTTGAGTAAGTAGCGAGCACTATATTATCTGATATTCCAACTTTCACTTGTACTTGAGATCCTAATGTGATACCTACTCGAGAGGCTACTTTGTTACCTATGACCGTATTGAGTCTAATGTTTGTTTTATTCCAGATGTAAAGTCCACATCTTACTGTTTCTCTGTAGGTAGAGGCAGCTCCCTTTCCCTTTCTTGGAGATATCTCCTCAAACTTCATATCCTTTGGTATTTCGAATGTCATCTTGTTCCTCCTTAGTTATGGATTTATTATAATCCCATAATGGGATAATAATATTTCATTCACCTTTATTACGCCAAGGTGTACCACCATTGATCTGTCTTAGTAAACCTACCATCTCATCTAGATATGCATTTGTTCCATCTAATTCATACCTTATAGATCTTAACTCCCTCCTTATTTCAAGGAGTTCTCCATGGGCATTTATCTGGTGAGTATGCCCTTGAATCAAATGTGCCTCCAGTGCACCAGATCTTTCAGCATTGAAGTCCCTGATGGCTTGGAGGGTTATGTGGATATCTTTTAATAAGTGCTCTTTCACAATAACCTCCTTAGGTTGCATCGATGAATTTATCCTCATCGAAGTTATCAAATTCTGATCCGAGTTTATCAGCGATTTCACTGACTATAAATTCATATACATCTTGATGCTCCAACTCTTCTAGCCTGTCTCTGATTGGGCCTGATAGGACTTCTGCTATTGCTTCATATCCCTTTTTAGTCATCACACTTCTCCTTTCAAGATTTTATCTACCGCTGGGTTATCGAAGCCATAGAATGAACCATGTAGCATGGCTTCGTGTTGTTGTTTAGTTACACCTATTTCCTCATTCATTAGGTTTCTCGTTACTTCCATAGCTTTCTCTTTATCTGATCCGCCAAGTAGATATGCTTGCTTCAACATTAAGGCATATTTGGCATGTTTTAGATCAAGCTTCTCGTAGCCCATAAGACCCCTGTTTAGAATTACTATCTCATTGTTCTTTGGGTCTATTGTATAACAATGAGTTGGGAGTTTATTCCCTTTTGGCCATTCTGTCATCACCAAATCCTCCATTTAAATAAAGCATAAATAAATATGATACAAGCAACTACACCACACACCGCCATCACCATGACTAAGAATGCAATGGCTAGGTCGATATAAAGTGTTAATATCTCAACTTCCATTTAATCACCTCCTTTTTCTAAAGGGTACTATTTTGTTACCACTTTTGATCTTATCTTCCTCTTTAACAGCAGGTTGTTTTGGTACATCTTCTGAATAGATAGAATGACTACCCTCCTCTGCGAATGTACCTATATCTTCTTCAACCATAGATATGATAGTTTCAATATCACATAGGAAAGCTGTAGCTTGCATCTCATTATCAAATGATCCAATAGTGAGTTGCTTACCATTATTTAGTTCCAGAGCTATATAGAAAACTTTACTCATCTTGTATCACCTCCCTTCATCATTTATTATATGAGAATTATGAGAACAATGAAATCCCATAACACCAACAAAATCAAAGACTTCTCAATTCTGATTCTTCTCTAACACCCACCCAATCCAAGGTGGAAGGGCATAAGAAAAGGGTCACAGCTGGGAAGGCAGTAGTTTATTATTTTTTTTTTTTTTTTTTTTTATATACCCCCTCTCCTCTTCTCGCCCCCGTAGTTGGGGGTTTGGGTGTGTACCCCCGAGAAGAATTGAGAAATGTAAATTGTTGTTTTTAATGGATTTATTGATATTCATGATTCTCAAAGTTCTCAAATCATAAACCTTTAAGTGCTTCTTTTGGAGCTTTGATGTATTTAACTTCCAATGCCTCGAACTCCTCATAATGAATGCCAAACTCGAATGAGTGATTATCCCCACAGGTATCAATTTCTTTTTCTATTCTCCCATAGGATAATGTGTAAATGCTTTTGAGATCCGCTTCCATTTCCTCCCTCGCTTCATCACAATCTGGAGGGTTTGTTAAGATGGCCTCCATCACCTTCCTAATCCGCCTAGCCTTCACCCTAGTTTCAGTAGGAATGAAGGTAGACTTATTTCGTCTACCCATTTTATTCCCCTTTCTTTATTTCTCTAGTTTAGTTATTCTTGCTTCCACTTCTTGAAATCTTGCTTCCACAGCCATATCTAATCTATCTATAGCACCTCTTAGTCCACTTTGCTCTCCGTTCCCATAATAAGAATTATCCGCATCCTTATAAGCACATACAGCATCCTGTAATAGCCTAGATGGTTTTAGATTATGTTCTTTTATGTAATCCCACATCCAGTCTGGAACAGAGATATTTATTGCTTTAGTAGCCATTTTATTTATCTCCCTTTCTTCGATCTCTTCGAAATTCCCACCGAATTGGTGCATTCTTAATTTCAATCCGCATTAGTCTTTTTCTTTCTTCCCTTTCTTCCTTTGTTAGTGGAGTATTTGGGAAGGGTACTTTTTCTTTAGGCATTTATTTCACCCCCTTTCAAGGTTTAGGTTTTTGTTTAATCAGACATCTATCAAGACGAGATTCCGAGGTTTAGTTATGCGATATTTTCTGCAATTTCTCTGATTTCTTCTTTGGATTTGTCGGGGAGTTGCTCGGTGAGTTTTATAATCATCTTCGCAACTCGGTCGGCTTTTCCTGCAGCTTTCTTCGGATCTTCGATCCCACACTTAGATTCCCAGTCCTCCCTGATTTCTCTTTGAGCATCAATTATCATACCCCTTTTCGCCATTGCCCTCAATTCCTTTGACTTCATTGAATTGAATGTTGTGTTAAATGCCACTTCATCCTTTTCATGGACTAAGGACATCTTGATTTTTGATCCATTTTTAAAATTCGGCTGTTTGTATAATCCGAGTTGGGTCAAAATTCCTTCGGCTTTGGCATACTTTTTCGGGTCAAATGTTATTGACACAAGGTGGGTATTTTCGCCTTTTGCCGTTTCAAGATCGGGTCTTGCTGATAAAATGTGTTTCATAATAAATCTCCCTTTTCATTAAAAGTTGGATTGAAAGGGAATCCCGCCTTGATAGACATCCGATTCTAGGCACTTTTTTCTTTACGGGTTTAGTTACCGCTTTAATCAAGACCGTGCCTTAAAATGTGGCTATTTTACGCTATAAGTTTGCTCCCAAAAAGTGAATAATAAAATCAATTACCATTATATAATGCAGGGGTCGTGCCAAAAGATGTGATGTCAAAAAACTTTTTTTGATATGTTAAACCATTGAAAAATAA
>VTLG01008655.1_pt1 | contig 42947 bp, 38 predicted proteins | sample 4694571 | NCBI WGS metagenome assembly VTLG01 (sample SAMN12604809, study PRJNA352737) | marine metagenome | biome: ENVO:00000447; feature: ENVO:00000209|ENVO:00000569|ENVO:01000036; material: ENVO:00002151; isolation source: viral sequences binned using virsorter ...
ATCATATCCCCCTGTTTTGCCTTTGTTTTGCCCTACGGCCCTTGTGCCCTTGTGCCCTTGTGCCCTTCGCGCTTGTTAAGTTATCTAGTGGGATCATCCTGGACATCGGCCGGACCAACTTGTCCAGGTGCCTCGGCCTCGCGCGTTTGTGTTTGTGTCTCGGCGGGCAAACGGTTACCGGCAGGGTCCTCATCAACGGCCTCGGCCACCGGCAGACTGTCGAGATACCTCTTGAAGTCCTCGGCCGTTGGTGCCTGCGCTCGAGTCTCCACTCGGGCGGTTACTCCACCGGAAAGAAGTTGGGCCTTGTCCTCCGCGATCCCACCGGCCACACCCAAATGGTTGAAGGCTATCTTCTTGGCCTCGTCATCATCCTCGAGTTTCTCGAGCATTCGTTCACCGCACAAGCGTGCGACCGCGGACCATGTTTCCGCTGACTTCTTTTTCTCTATGTCTACGGCCGTGCCCTCGCGATCTCGGACCGCTCGGATCGTACTGGGTGAAACTTTCAGCATCTTGCCGATGCGGATTTGTCCCATGCCCTCGGCCAGTAGGTGAATGATGGCCTTGTATTTTTCTGGAAATTTCTCAAAAAGCCGCGCACCGGTATAGGTCCCGACACGCTCTTGTGCCTTCAGAAACTCGGGCTCAATCGGCAGGTCGAGCTGCGCGTCGGGCGTGCCGTCTAACAGGCTATCGGGTTGATCACTCTTGGCCATGATCAAAGGGGTCCAAAGTGGCCGCCAGTTGGCGGCCTCGAGGCCTCACGTAAATAATGACGCAGACGATGATAAAAAGAAAGACGCCCATTATTTCTTCCCTCGGGCCATGTCGATCAGGCTATCAAAATCGACCGCAGGCGAGTTATCAAAGCGGACTTCGCTCGTTGACTTGTCAAACTCATCGAGGCCCACGTCTAGCCACACGACAACGTGCTGGGCGCGGTCCTTGAACATGCAAAGCCATTTCACTCTCCAATGCGGTTCGGTCCTCTTGCCTGCAACATGTTCGTGCATGAATTGAAGGCCGACAACATGCAGGCCCTTGGGGTCCAGTTGCTTCTCGAGGTCCTCCGGATCAAATTGCCTGTTGCGGTCATGCTCTTGTGCCTCCGCGGCCATCGAAACGAGGCCCACCGATGACGCGATCGTGGCCCTCTTGGTGTCGGCCTTAATCATGCTTGTGGTCCCCTTGCTTGATTACATGGAAAGCGCTCATGTAAGTCGAGAATCCGCTCATGCCTGCCCAAACCTTGCGGATCAGCTTGTCCTCTTTGCGCGTGATCCCCTTCGGGTCGATGATCGCGGATTCAGCAGGCACTCCGTCAATGATCGCTGTGGACCCACTTGAAGGCCTTCGGAAACTAAAAGGCAAGGCACCGGTAACGGAACGCCTACGCCAAAGAAATTGTGCTCTTGTTGGTTTCATAATTTTTAAAAAATGGCGCCGCTCTTTTGGGCTCCGGAACGGCACGGAGTGATGGCCCTGCTTCGGGTTTTAGGATGGGCCATCAAAGTCATGTTTTGGTTTCTCCGCTTTGGGGTATGTGGGAACCATTGTCGGCCGCGCAAACTTGCGGCCGTAGATGCGAGCCATCGATCCACTCACCCGCGGCCTCATCGGGCAAGCCATCGGTCGACCCGCTTTCAAAACTGATCAAGGCGCCGCACTTGCGGCATTGCGTGCCGACCATTTCATGGACCAAACGCTCACGATGATCGGGGGACTCACCTGCCTGCTCGGCAATGTCCTCGGCCGTGGGTGCTTCCACCGGAACGATTTCGGGATGTGGTCCGTAGTTGCGTGTCGCATAAGTGTGGTTGTAGGAATGAAAACCCATCTGTTGGTCCTCGATCCAGTCCACGGCATCTTCCCATTTTTCCGGTATGTTCTCGGCGCCAAGCTCATGCTTGAAAAAGGCCACGACAGACGGCATCAAGTCATCTTTTTGGACCCAACCATGAAACACGTAGACGTTATCCTCACCACCATGCTCGCGGATCGAGAGGGTCGTGATCTTGGTCTGATCGCGATCGAGCCAATCGGCCGCGGCAGGATGAAGCGCATCGGCCTCATCCTGCTCTAGCCTTTCCTCCCCTGAGATGACAGCCTGGACAAAACCAGACCCCACTAAGTTGCCCCCTTGTTGCTTGGCCTTGTCTTGCCATGCAGGCGTGTCATCTGTGGGAAGGGCCGACACGTCCGGAACTGGATAGCAGTCTTTTCCGGCCTCGGGCTCATCCGAGGAAGCAGGCGAGCCCTCCAGTTTCGTGTCGGCCCCAAATTCTTCATCGAAAATCTTGCGGCACAAATTTATGGCGTACATGGAGCAGGCCACCGCGGCCGTCCGTTCGCCTCCTGTGTGTAATAAAATCTTGTTGATCAGACTCTCGTAATTCGGTGGCGTCCAAAACGGACCGATGGGGGTGGGTAGTGGGTTATCCATTTTTGATTCCAAGTTCAGTTTTGGCGGCCTCGATGATGTCCTCGAGTTGCGCAAGAACTCGGGCCTTGTTTCCTTTGATCTTCAAGACGCGCTTCACGTGAGCGTAAACAGATCGACCGGACGAATGACGCAAGCCTACCATTTCCATTTTAATAGCGGCCTTCCATTGGATGAGGGTAAAATAATTAATGTCTACGTTATCACTCATGCCGCACCTCCAATCACATCGAAAGCGAAGGCCGTTTGGTTGGCATGTTCGGGGCAAAGCAGCGCTTTTAGCGTGCGATAGTCATTTGCCTCGAGAAAGACCTCTCGCACCTGCTCAAGTCGATCCCGATCCAAGTGGGCCGCGATGGTTGACTCGAGATTCTCAACGGAGCATTTGACCCTTGCCGACCGTTGGAATTTGATGACGGCCATAAGCTTGGGAAACTCCTTGGCCAGTTGCGAAATATCCTTTTCAGTAATATATCCTTGATTTTCCAAAATGTGCCGCAAGCGGCTCGGGTGTTGGGTTTTCTCCATTGTTGCTTCCTCGTTTAGTGTTAATCCAAACACGGCCAAAACCTCGCCCAAAGGCTCGGAAATATGCTTGGCTGTGTCGTACATTGTTTAACTTTGTCTAAAAATGTTAGACAGTATGCAACAAAAAAAAGAAAAAAAGTTTCAGAGCGCCTAAACGCGAGCCCCGAAACGAGGCTTATCTGACATTCTCAGCGGCACCCAAATCCTCGGGGTGGGCCGCTCTTTTTTTCCGGTGAATCTCAAAGTGTAGATTGATGATTTTCCGACCTACTAGATATGTATCTTCACTAAATCTTTCGCCAACATTTTCCCACGTCCACCATTTTCCAAATTGATCGGCCTTGGAATTTATTACGTTCGGATCGTGCAAGGATTCAATGAATTCCGCGGTGTAGCGATTTAACCTTGCATAACTTTTAGCAAGGTCCCGTTTGGGCCCAAAATCAACAAGGGAAAACTTAAAGGCCTCGGCATCGAATAGTTGTTTATGAAGAACCTCGACTTCTAAATTCAACTCATCGATCCGATCGTCCTTGGCCGCATGGCGTTTTTCGAGCAAGAGAAGGGATTTTGCTTCAAGGATACCGATTTCCGATGCTTCTTTCCATCTCTCATTTGTTTCCGTGATCCAATAAGCGGAAAGTAGCGCGAGAAAAAGGCCGGCACAAACGGCAAAGCGTTGCCAAAACAATGAGGGGTTCGGTACCTGGGCTCCCCTTTCGAGATGATTTATTTCAAACACCTCGGCCGCGAGTTCATCAGGTGAAATGCCTCTTGTTTCCGCTTCATCCAAAAAATTACTCAAGCAATCACCAGACAAGCTAAACTCTACCTTCTCTTTCATTATATTTCTTAGGGTTAGGGTAAGGGTATTAATTAAGCACAAAATTTGAACTAACATTGTTTGAGTCAAGAAAATATTTTGTGAAAATACTGAACATTGCCAAACATTATCCAACATTGATGTACACACCTGAACTTGACAAAGCATTGGAACGCATTACAGGTGAAGCTGATTAATTTAACCTGCAAGCTTTCAAATGCCCGACCCTACACCCACAAAACGAGATCCATCTAAACGACAGATTGGCGCCTACATCCCCAAACACATCAAGGATGCTCTCGTAATCGAAGCTGAAAAAAATAACCGCAATTTGTCCAACCAACTAGAAGTGATTATTCGCCAATGGCTCGCGGATCAAAAGAATCTGCCGGACAAATAAAATTCATACCGAATCAAATCGGCCTGTATGGTGGGCTCGGCCATTGCACCCTTCATTCCATACCGAATTACAAACAGAGGGGAGCCAAGGGCTCCGGCTGAGTTCGCAAAGACGCATAGAACTTGCAAGTGGTCGATATGTCTGCGTGCCCTAGCCACTCTTGGGCGGCCTGCGGAGAAACCTCAGTAAACCATCTGGAACCCTGCAATTTTCTCAATTCGTGATTCGTCTTTATAAATAGATCGCGATCCCAACCGATTGACCGCATCCACTTGCTAAACTTCCGCTTGATCAGATCAGATCGGGCGCTATGGCCGGAAAGACCCAAGACGAAATCGCTCGAGGTGTCCCCATATTTCTCGACGGCCGAAAAGGTTACAGGATGGACCGGCACGCTGCGCTCGGTCCCCTTGCAAGAAAATGGTTGGTCGGGCCGATTAATGATGTCGCAATAGGTGGTCCCATTTTTTTCCGTAAACCACGACCACTTCAACGCCACCGATTCACCGGCTCGCAAGGCCAGTTCGTATGACAAAACAAAAACGATGTAAAGGGATGGATCGGTTTCGGCCAAGGCCCTACCCTCTTTCATCGTGTGCTCAACTAGCTCAGGATGCTCGAGCGGCACGCGATACTTACTTGCCGATCCGTCCACCGGCTTAGCCTTCAGAAACTCGGAGAACACGCAGGAAGGGATCACCAGACCGGCCTCGTCATATGCCTCGCGAGCCCATGAACAAAAAAGAGATCGAGCCAAGCGCAATGCGCTAAACGCGGAACGTCGCGCCCGACCCAATTCAACACCTGTCTTGCCACGCAATTTCGAGTCGCAATAATCAACCAACAGTTTCTTGGTCAACAGGGTGGCCGATCTTCCGTCTATGCCACCGGTGACGCGAGAGAAAGCGCCTAGATTCGCTTCGATGGTTTGCGGTTGCGGTTTACCATGCCTGGCGAAACGAGATTCACCGGCATTCTGATAGGCCTCGGCAATTTCGGAGATCGTGCAACAAGTGCGCCTGGATGCAGATTCCTCGATCTGCTCCCAACGGCCGGCAAGCATGTCGATCTTGAGTTGCTTGGCGCGTTGGATCGCGATCCCCTTTTCGGCCGTGTCGAGACACCTTGAAACACGCTTGCCGTTGTGCATCATTCGCGTGTAGTAATTCGTGCCTTGTTTGAAAACCGTAACCTTCATTGTCGTACCTTGTTTTGTGATGTCTTTTAATGTCTAACGATGTTCAACCATTCAGCCCGATGCGTGTCAACCCCTTTTCGGATTGTCTTAGGGCAATTTTAGGGCAAATTTATTGTTTAGCGTTGTCAAGTGATGTTCAGCGTTGCACAGCGTTATCACCGGTAATAGTCTATTCTATCCCAATGACAATGCGGTGAAGTGGCATAAAGCCGGGGTGGCGGAATTGGCAGACGCGCTAGATTCAGGTTTTTGTGCCTTTTGATGGGACAACAAGACTGGACACCAGTAAACAAGCGGCCGCGGGGAAAAGACACAAAAAGCCATTGGCAAATAAAGGGCAATTTAGCCAAAGGGCCTATGCAAAACAACTGGAGCCGCGTCACCGGCCAACGAATTCAAGATGTTATAATCGACGTGCTCGACAGCCTCCTCTCGAGACATCCCAAGATCAACGGCCCCATCGATTAGTTTATGAAAGTCATAGCAAACCACCGGACCAAAATTGATCTTTTCAACGATACCCAAAATCGCTTGATCATATTCTTCTTCGACCAAGACGATGACCTCGGGGTGGGTTTCCTCAATCCACTCCTTGATGTTCATTTTTCTTCGTAAAATTTCGCGGTGGCCTCGAGTTGCTTATGTATGCCCTTGAGGTCGTGCTTTAAGTCATGCTCCCTGCAATCGATGATAAATTCTTCGTATTCCTTGTAAGACTTGTGCCAAAACCTCAGCGATCCGGGCACTTCATCGATCGAAAGCAAATTACCGGTGTTTTGGTCTATCACCATCCCCAACCTTTCATCCTGCTCGGGGGTGCGCTTAGTTCCTAGCCTGCTCAAAATATTATACTCCTTGCGCAAGGCCTGCACGTTCTCGGGCATTTCAAGTCGCACCTCGGCCTTCACTTTGTCCATTGCCTTGCCAAGTCTCTCTTGTGCCTCAACTTCTCCGCGATTGCTCACCCTCAAAATTCGATTGAGCAATGGGATCGAGGTCGATGCGATCTCGGTTCCTGTCTTGGCCTCCGGGTCCCATGAGATCAGGTTGGTTGCTCCGGTTTCCTTGACACCCCAATAAAGCATCTCCTTGGTCTTGTGCCACCCACCTGCGTTTTGCACGTCGGCCGTCAATATATTGTTGCCGAATTCATCCGTTGGATTTTTGCCGGCGGCCGCGAGCATGAAATTGTGCATCATCGTCAAACCCGGGGTGATCTGCGGAGTTTGGTCACCGGTCCATTGCATGATGTTTCCGGCCCCTTCGGGAAGCATTCTTTCATCTTCCTTGCTCAACTGGCCACTCGCCTTTGTGGCCGAGAACAAGGCCCGACTGATCACACCTGTGACCCATCTCGAAAATTCCTCGAGAGGTATGCGCAAGTAAACCGACTTTTCCTCACCGGACTCCGGATCAACCTGGGTCCCTAACGGAATCACGTTGTAATTGTAGAAATCCCATCCCCCGAGTCGTTGTATCCATTTCTTGGCCTCCGGCCCAAGCAGGCCGATCAAGGCTCCCCATTTCAAAAACATGAACATGCCATCGGACAAGGCCCATTTCGTCCACCATGCTCCGGCCCTTTTCTTGCCTGTACCACCAAAGGACGTCTGGGCATCAAAAACGGCACCCTTTTGCGAAACATTTGCAAAGGGCACTAAAATATCGATCATCCTGGTCCACTTCCCTTTTTTCTCGTATCTGGGCACACCGGAGTAATTTCGGACCATCTTGGCGGCCTCGCGAGGCGCTTCGCCCAGGTCGCGGGTCCGGATCGAGTAGGCCGCGATCTTGGGAAGTCCCTCCATGATTTGCCCTCCAAATGGGATGAACCTAAGTGGAAAACGAATCACCTTGCCCAGTTTTGTTCGGAAAAACTTGGTGGCCGCCCGCTCGGGAAGGATGCGCCATTGACGCAGTAGTTTCCCAACGACGTCTTGCCGAAACCAACCTTGGGCAAAAGTGTCGTAAGGTGTGCCGAAAGCATAATTTTCGGTCATTTCGCGAATGATTGGCGGCGCCTCACCTTTCATCCGGGCCCTGGAATCGCTGAAACGCTTGACCATTTCCTTGAACAAACGCCAACGACTAACCCCAATGGGCAAATTCTTCCAAGTGCGATTAAAGTCGCGCATTGGACTGAGCCACCATTGGAAACCGATGTTATAGAGTATGTAAAAAGGGTAATAGAGGCCACGAAACGTCAGTTCGAGAATATCAAGCCCGACGATTTGATCAGAGGGGTGCACGCGTTCCAAAACTTGCGCGGTGAATTCATCGACCCAATACTTGTTCAACTTGCCATCTTCCATGAGTGGAAGCTCAACCAAGTCGAGAGGTGGCGCATGGAAAACCTTTTGACCCCGATTGTCCCGGTGAAACTCAGCTTCCTTCACTTCGCCAGGGAAATGCCTCTGCCGCATCTCGATGCTAGCCTTTTTGGCCCGTTGCCATTGGATTGCCCGAGCCAAGGTCACACCTTTCATTATTGTAACCATAAAAGGATTGGCGCCTTCCTTCAGAGTACCAACAGACCTTTTGATTCCGGACGGAATGTAAGGCATGTCCTCCAATCGCTCCAAAGTCGCAAAAGCAGCGTAATTGTATTTGTTCGGCGCGATCTTGTTGCGAAACTCCTTTCGTGAAACCAAACCGACCTTCTGCGCCTCGGTCATCAGCTCGAAAAATATGTCTTGGAACTTGTGAGCGTAAAATTCGAGGGCCGTGAATTTTTCAGCGCCCAAGGTCTGGGCGCGCATCCGCAACAGGGCCTCCCTGGCGGCCTTGGGCTGAATGCCATCCGGATTGGCCACCTGGCTACGGCCGGAGCCCTCGTCAAACCTTTCCTGCAAAATCCGGTTATAAAAGAGGTATAACCCCATGTCCTCTCCGGTCAGTCCTTCGGCCTCGAGGGGGAAAATGACATTTTCCGCGATTCGCCTGACAAATCGTTCGGTTTTATTATCGGCAAACGGATGCTCGTCCCAAAGAAATTCGGGATCATCGTCCCATTTGAATGTTCCTCCGTTGGCCTTGACTTGCCGCGACTTCTTTAATTCCAGATGATGCAGGTCCCAGAAATGCGACTTCACAAGATCGAAATAACCATCCGTGTAACGATGCCACCACCTAGCTTGCTCGAATTTCTTCAAAAAGATGTCATCGCCACGCTTGAATGACTTGATCAATCGAGCTTCCCGGTCCCCGATCCGGGCAAGTGGTCCCTTCGTCAAGTAGGCCCACATGGCAAACAATTCCTTTTGCACATGCGGTTTGTTCTCGAGGTAACTCCAGAAGGATTCCCAAAAGATCGGAGCCCTTTCCTTCAAGTCCCTGGGCGAATTGAGCAACACGCTCCACGCATCCGCGTATATTTCACGACCCGACTCCCTATATTTGATGTGACTATCCGATGCGGCTCCGTAGGGAATGGGTTTCCACCAATCCGACAAGGCGATCAGTTCCTCGCGCACGGCCTCCGCGGTGATCAATCCGCGATTGTCGATTTCCTTTGCGATCAAGTCCTTGTATGCGTCCTTGACGTTATCTTTCCAGGCATCGAGGGCCGCAGGGTCCTTTGGTCTGGGACCTACTTGCTTTTCGGCCTGCCTGCGAATTTGGGATCGGTCCTTGGGCGTGAGTCCTGCGGAAGTAGATCCACCCTTCAGCTTGGGCATGGTTTTGGTCAAATGCTGAAAAAGAGATGCGATCCGGCCGAGAATGTTGCCTCGTTCCATCGTTTCCGGAAAACCACCCAAGAAATCGCCTATGTGACCAAGTTCATGCGCCAAGACCTTGGCCGCAACGTCGGCATTGCGAAAGATTTCACGATTGAGAACGATTTCCTGCCCCATCGGACCAGACCTGGCAAATCCCCTCAAGCTCGGTTTAAGTTTCTTGACCTGAGGCAGTTCCCCCATGATGAACCGGACCAATCTGACCAATTCCGGCATCTGCACGATCCGCACCTTGTCCAGTTGCCTTAACTCGACGTCCGTATATCCATCCTTGCTACTAGGGTCCTTGCGTAAGACGGATTGATTGTACGGATCGGCCTCCTCGCGCACGAATTCCGTTTGCACCTCCCGATGAACCGGTTCATCACGCAACCAATTTTTCCACCCACGACCATGCGTTTCACTCAACGCCTTAAAGACCGGCGCGCCTTCGGGGGTCGAGCCTTCTTGCACTACAAGATCACGCAATATTCCTATCTTCGTTTGCGCGCCCTCGAGAAATGTCCTAACAATATCAAGGCCACCTTCGGGCAAGGCCGGTGGTTTCCATATTGCTATTACGCTCCAGGCACCACTCCGTTCGCTCGTAAGGCGAAATTGCTCCTCCAATCGAGCATAATCATCCAAAATGGCATTCCCCACGTCATCGCCGGACGCCGAGGCCAGACCAACCACTTGGTTCCTTTGATCCATGAACACAAAATCAACCATGCCAGTTTCAGATTGAGCCAATTCAGCCGCTTCCACGGCCACCTCGAAATCATTAATCTTGCGACCTATCAAATTGCCCGGGAGAATAGGTTTTCTCACCATGTCCTCGCGAGCCATGACATGCGGAACCGAGTGGGTGTGAATGTCAAGAGCGAGGTGAGCCCCTCGGCCGGAAGCTCCTATCGGACTTCTCCCTAAAAGCGGATTGCCTATTTCCTCAATCGCTTCACGCGGCCGAATCAAGGTATATTTGCCATGATCAATGATAACGTGACCATAGAACTTCATTTTGGGCACAACATCGGCACCCCTCCGGGTCATATTAATATCCGGATCAGAGGCTCGAACGTCTCCGGTCGGATGATTGTGGCTCATGAACCAACCGGTGGCCCCATTTGCCTTCAGTTGATCCACGGCGCGATAAAGCCGATCTTCCTTCACGTGGACCGCATTGACCATTCTACTGGTCCATGAACTCACTCCGACTATTTCATTTTTGGCATTCAAGCCATAAACATAGAATTGCTCGAATGCCGGGTTGCGCAGGACTTGGGCAAGTTCTACGAAATCATCCCAAGTCCGTATTCGTTTGCCAAGGAAATCAACCTTGTGCTCTTTGATAAACTGCTCTGAAAAGAGGCCTTGGCGAAAAGTTAGGGGGAACCCTTCTTGCCCGAGGATTTCCGAGGTGAGCGGCCGCTGTTGTATGGTGATGGTGGGTCCCACATCAACTCCAACGAGTTGTCCCACAGCATTAATGGCATTCTTTTCCGCTTCGAGCCTCTTGGCGGCCCGGCGACGATCTTCCTTCTGTAATTCGGGAAGGATTCGGATGAATTGTTGTAGTAGTTCCGCATCAGTTGCTCTCGAGTCGGCCAACATTGGGGCCGCTAACTTAAAGTAATCCCTCAACTCGCCTTTTTTCAAGGCCAAAGATTGTTCCATTGCATCCAAGGTAGGCCCCAACCTCTTGCCTGCTGACGCAAGTCGCAATAAGTTCTTCCTGGACATCGGATTGGAAACTTCGGTCCGATCCAAAATCTTGGTCACCAAGGCATGAACGGAGGACCCTTCGTATGGGTGAGCAGGTTCTTGAACCATTCCCCTCGGGAAGATCGGTTTTCCGGTAGTCAACTGTTCCGTTACCAAATCAATAACTTGATCACCGGTTTCCACCTCAAAACCTCGCTCCCTCAACCCTTCCGCAAGTCTATCAGTATGTTGGCCGGTGCTGTTGTTGAAAAGGCTCCTGCCACCTGGGGTTTCATTACGCAAAATCCTCAGTTCACCAAAGAAATCTTGGGCTGACGCATCGCCCTCCTTCATCCGGGCCAAGGAAGTGGACTCACCCAAGAAACCACCCAAGTCCTTGACGGCAGTAGCAATGTCATCAACGCCGACTTGAAATGTACCCCCTTCTGCCTCTATCTCCGCTTGCTCACGCCGCTGTATTTCGGACTGAAGATGTTCCCTTATGACAGGGTCCGTTGCGTGCTCCGCATGGGCCCACAGATCACTCTCGGACCACTTCTCGATGGGCAACATGAAACTAACGTCCGGCAAATCCTCAAACTTGCTCCGTACCCCCGAATGCGCCAATGCAGCTTCCCACCCCTGCTTGAAGCGCTTGTGCTCCATCGCGTCCTGCGTATCCTTGAGCCAAGACTCGTTTTTGTAATAAGCCTCCCAACCTTGCACCCAATACCGTCGATGCTCGGGATTGTATTTCAAATCACCCGGCATTTCGGAAGGCGTGGCCTTGGGCATTTCATCGGGAGGCGCTCGGGCCTGCTCTCCTGTGGGCTCCATTCCGGGCTTTTCCCCCATCGCGGTGGTTTTGCCGGGCTCGTAATCGTCAATGGTTATCAACTCCGGGTCCACCTCGAGAATTTCAGTTTCACCTTTCACCACGGCCCCAAGGGACTTCATCTTGGTGTTGATCAACTTGGCATTCCAGTAATCGACCTCGGCCTCGGTCCATACGTAGCGCACCCTGGCGTTGCTTGCCGTTGTCAAACGCCAGATGCGACCCACGGCCTGCATATTCTCAACTGCGGAGAAAGGCGCAGTCATTATGATCATCGCCCTGGGGGATGCTCCTGTGCGATCATCCAAATTGATTCCGGTCCCGCCACTTTGGATCGTTGCGATCAGGACCTTGGCCTCGGCCTTCTGGAAATTTCCGGCCGCCTGCGCCGAAACCGATGGCTTCACCCCTCCATGAAGCTCGGCAATGTCACTTTCGGAAACACCTCGAGCAATCAATTCCTTTTTCAGTTCCGGAGCCGTGCCCTCGCTACCTGTGATGTCTATGATGTCAATGACTTCACCTCGCGCGTTCTTGATTTTGGTCTGCACGGCAGAAAAGTTTACCCTGGAGGCAAACACAACGACTTGGTGCCCAAGCGCAAGTTCCTCCATAACCATTTCGGCCGTGATCGGGACCTTGTAAAACTCGAGTTGACGCCTCTGCGCCATCAAGACGTCCCTCCTCTTCTCCACGTTGTCCTCGATCAAACGCAAAGCCTCCATTGCTTCCTCCGGAATCGGCACGTGCAAGGATTCCACCTCCATTCCGTCCAATGCAATCTCTCGCTTGATCATTTTACCGGCCGCGGTCATACGGCCAAACAAGGCATCGATCCTCTTGGCGACCTCGAGCGATCCCACGTGAGGGTTCACCCTCCAATAAGGGATCTTCTTTTTGCGACCCCGATGAAAGAGTGTCTTGGTCGCTTGTTGCATACCAAGATCGATCATCATCTTTTCGTGACTCTTGCCCTCGAGAATGCCCATCTTGGCCAAATAGGGCAAATGAGTGGGTTTGTCTGCCGGCGTGGCGGTGGCGAACATCACGGCCTCCGCTTGCGATATGACTTCGAGCCCGGCCTTGGCCTGCCCGGACATCTCCCAATTCTTCAAGGCATGGGCTTCGTCAAATATAACCAAAGTATTTTCCGGTATCCCTTGCTTTTCGAGTATAGCCCTCAAGTAACGACCCTGCGTGTAAGTCGTGACGTAAATCTTGCCGGGCTCGAGCTTATGCTCGCCCCTCGTCAAGATCAGATCGACACCCATAAGATTACCGTCATCCACGTAGGACCCCTGCAACGCAGGCTTCTTGCCCTTGAATGGTTTGCCCAGGGCCTCGTTCACGCTGACGATCAGCACCGGACCGGGCTTCTTCTGCTCGGCCGCCAATGGCTCCAATTCACGATTCTTCCTCGCCTCATTTCGGGCGCGCAATAACTCCGCGTCATTGAACGTCCCTTTTTCCCACATCGCGAGGAATTGCCCGAGATTGTGTTTATCGCTCAGCCTAACTTCCGGCTCCAATATGTCACCCAACATCGCCCGAGCCTTTGAAACCCTCCAGGCATCCATGCCCTCCTCCGGCCGGCTGGCTAATTCAATGGCATAGTTGTAATCCTGTATCCAATTCTCAATGCGACTTTTCCTATGTTCCTCGCCCTCAAACGCATCGCGCAGCGCTTGAGAATCAACCTTCGCGACCCCCTTTTCCTCGCGATGCTTGGCCCACCATTCGGCAATCGCGAGGATTTGCCTGGTCTTGCCCACGCCGGTGCCATCCGCGTTCAAGAATCCCTTCGTGGTGCCAAGCGCATCGATGGCCAAGGCCACGCCACGCTGTTGGTGATCGCTCAGATGTTCAAGAAGGCTTTGAGGAATGACTTCGGGATCGGAGTCAGCCGCTTCGGCTTTCCTTGCTTCGACGATACGAGCCGTCTTTGATGTATCTCTTCGCCCAAGGCTTGTGCGCATAACTGGTTCATCGACAATCCCTCCAGTTCCAAGTCCTTTGGTTTCTGATTCAATGATTGTTTCGGGGGTTTCCCTGGGAGTTTCATCTACGAGTCCTTCCGTTGTCTTGTTAATTGCGTCATCAAACATTTGCATGAGGCTCATGCCGTCTGCCAATTCTTCGTTCAAAAGCTTGTCCAGTTCATTGGCCTGCCCCTTGGTTTTCTTGTTGTAGGGACTTTCCGGGGAATTCACTTGATCTTTATTGCCGTCCGATCCGCGAGACACTTCTTGGAACACGGCCTGTATCGCGGTAAGCACGCCTGGGTCTTTTTCCTTTGCTATCCATGCCGGACCTTCCTCCTTTATCGCTTCCTTCAAAGCCTCGATGTGACGAATTATTTCGTTTTCCCACCTCTTCCGGGTTCGACCGGTGGAAGAAAGGGCCGCGGCATCGTATCCTTCCTTGACCTCTAGCCAACTCTTGAGGTCGTTCCATTCACTTTCCACAAGGTGGTGCTTCTTCGCCTTCCTGGACTTCTTCAATTTCTTGGTCTGGCTCGGCATATCTTCCGGGCTGATCAATGAAGGCCACTTGATCCGAATTTTGTTTTTATCACGCGACCAAATTGCCGACACGTAATGCGGAGACTCTTGGTAAGCAGCGCTCCTATTACTCATTGCCGCCTCGGCTTCCTTCGTGCTTCCGTATTCGATTACCCTGCCTTTGTCGAAAAGCGCCAAGGACGCATCAGCAGGCCAGTCGCTGAATTTAACGTCCATGCCGGCATCCCTAAATACACGAAAGGCGTTCACCGCCATGTTAGCCGGAATTACAAGCGCGGCCACTCGGCTATCATAAATGTCGGTCCCTTTGAGAAAGGTTGAAAACTCAATCTTTTCCACACCGGTACTACTCCGATTCGCCGCATTCAAGGCCCGAGACAATCTAACGGCATCATTTCCGAAAACAAGATAAGGAGAGTTGCTTTGCTCCATGTTCTCTTTCATCAGATACCTGGTGTCACCATGAGCCGGCCGCTCCTTGGCGTATTGCAGGACCTCTTCGCTCTTTATGGTATCCACTTCGGCCGGCAAACCGTACTTGTCTCGAGAAATCTCCGGCAGGCCGCCCGGGGAACCGGGCTTCTTACCACTTCGTTTTTTTATTTGTTTCTGCCTCTCTTCCCGACGATAAATCTTTTTCAGCAGTTGCTCCGTCAGGTGCCTGTAATCCTGTCCCTCGAAAACCGAGATGCCATGCTTTTTGGAAAATACGTCATCATCGTATTCATAAACTGATTTTCCTGCGGCCAACGCATCGGCAAGCTCAACGGTTTGATCAACGTTAAGACCAAGCATCTTGCCAACGGAAAGCATATCTTTTCGGCTCCAAGGGTCATCAGAAGTCGCGTCATGCCGTGACCCAAATATAACGTCCCAAATTTCTGCGTGATCCGCTTCATCCGGGCCGGTGCCCTTAGCTTCGAGCTCGGCCAACATATCCGCGATCCGATTTGCCTTGTTGACCACGCTCCGGCCAATCGCCGCATCGGCCGTGATTTCCACGTTTGCTTTCGCGCCCCGAATCGCGGCTTCATACTCTTGCCCTTTGGGTGTGCTTAAATCCACACCCAGTAAATGAACTCCTTTGGGCTCAAATTCCTTTACTAAAACAGCAACTTCCTCGGGCGACCAAGGTTGCTTGTTAGCAGGAATACCAAGAATAAATCGCTTGGCTTCGCCTCCGGGCTGAATTTCCCTCAAAGGGTCCCACCAACTCTTCGTCGGGTCAAATGGCTTTCCGGAATTATGAGCGACGTAAATAAAATTCACGCCGACCTTCATGCTACTCTCAAAGTAACTATCTGCTAGGCCTTTTCCCAGTTCATCTACCAATACTGCGGTCATTTCGGGATCGCCCAACTTGTCGGGTAGCACCACGTAAAGAGACTCGGCCGGTATAGCGATACCCTTCACTTTCCCTTTTTTTATAGAGGGATCGACCACATCTTCCATCAAGTGATTAACTTGATAAAAGAACTCAAAAAAAGCATCTTCCCTTTCTTTTTTACTTAGCCCATCGAACTTGGGGCCGTAAAGCCCATGCTCGACAAATACTTGCCCACCTTGACGAACGTGTTCCGCAAGTTGCTGACGCACTTTGATAGACAATTTTTCCCCCATCCCTATCTTGATCCCAACTTGCGCTCCCCCCTCGATCACGCTTTTCATGTCGGTCGGAGTGCGCTCCAATCCCGAAACAAACTGCTTTGTACCTAGCGGTGCATCACCCTGCCCTGCTCCCTCGAATTTCTCTAGGCGCTCGACCAAGTTTTTGCGCAACTCCGCGCGTTGCGGCAGGATTCTTTCGATAAACTGTTTTCGCTCAAGGCCAGGGGGATTTCCATACCAATCCTTACCCTCCAATTCGGCCTCGAGTTTTGCGGTTTTAGCATCAAATTCCTCCAATGCCTTCTTGGCTCCTGTGGTGGCCCAATGTCTTTGGCCCGGCCGCATACCTAATTCATCCAGGGGGGCCTCGGAGGGAGTGAACAACTCGGAGTCATCAATTGATTGATCATAACCTCTCTCGATAAGATAATCTTCGGTCTGTCTGGCCGTAATTAGATCGTGCCTTGAAATCGCTTCGCCGCCCTCCAACTTTCTGCCCAGGCGTTGCTGTGCATATATCAAGTCGGATGTTTCATTAAACTTGACCATCGTTGAGTCACGCCAAGCGCCAATCGCATCCACAAGCTGCTTTTTGTTCATCCGCTTGTGGTTTCCTATCCTCAGAATACCGGCCAAACTGCGCAGTTGATCAACCTTCAGCTTTGGCAAGTCGTAACCTACAGCACCCTTCAGCTTGAAATATTCGGACATCATCGCCTTGATGTCCTGTTCCCATTTGGTTTTGCGAACTCGCCACCCAAGAAAGTCCTGGGCAAACTCCACCGCATGATCCTGGCCCTGCTCGAGCACTAACTTTTCGGCCGCAACTGAATTGGTCCCCCGCATAAAGCTTGCTACGTCTATAATCCATTGCGAAAGATCGGGCCCCTCGGGCTTGGCGAAATATTCCTCGAGCCATTTATCAAGGGACTCGTTCAGCGGCCCAAGTTTATCTTTGAATTTTGAGCTTACGTGACCCGCATTGAACCAATGCTTTATCGTGTCGATGGCCTGCCGGATCGCGGCCTCCCTGGTGGGAAACGTGGTTGGATCAAAACTAATAGGCCCACCACCCAACTGGTTATCGATTTTCTTATCCACCCCCATTGCCCAAGTGCCTTCATCGGTTTCCGCTAATTTGATGCTTGCTGTTGCGCCTTTCACCCGGGCCAATGGCTTAACTGGTATAATCTCTGGGTTTTTGACGTGCCCTCCCCCATCTATCTCGTAGTTAGGGAATCTTGCTTCCGCAATCGCTTGCCATTCATCAGAGTGCGGCACTTCGGCCAGTTTCTCTGGAATTGTGCCTTGGTTTCCGTGTCGGTAAAATTCGTCGCTACCCGGCTCGGGCAACTCACGCGCTGCGGCCGGTGGTCCCTCGGCCTCTTCGGCCAATCGCTTGAGTTTCTCTTGAGCTCCTCTCAAGTCAGACTCCTTCAAGAGCAACTCAACTTCTCGCACGTCGAAAGGGTCCTCTTCGGAGTCCGGGTCTTTTTTAGGAGGGTCGTTTGCAATGGATTGCTTTAGCTCTTTGATTTCACCTTCGAGCCTTTGAACGGCCAGTTTCGGCGTTTCCGCGCTTTCCGGAAATTCCTTGGGGTGCATGAGGCCTTCGAGTTGTGGCCCGATCCGGCCCAACGTTTCCCCAGGCGTGGGTGCTTCGGGTGCTTCGGGAGGTGGATCTACTTTAGGAAACCCAAATTCCTTGGGCCGCATGAGGCCTTCGAGTTGTGGCCCGATTTCCTGCAAGGTCAAATGATCCTCGGCCCTCTGTTGCGCCTTGGATACCCCGGTAGATTTGCCGGACCCCACAGGTTTGGCTCGAGCGGCCGCTTCCGCGCTTGGCCCGGAAGGTGGAGGTTGACCCGATTCCCAATCCTTTTCTCTCCACCTGCGAAATAATTTGTCAAACAACTCGTCAGTCACTCGGCCAACTCGCCCTCGTCCGGGCTCTGGAAGTAACTGCTTGCCTTCCGGCATCCTTAAAATTTCCCTCATCATGGGCACAAACTTAGTCCAATCTCTTGGTTGGACGTAACGCATGCCGGTGCTAGTTCGACCGGTTTCCCATGCCTTCAAAGCCTTGTTCTCAGACTCTCTGATTTTATTATGAAGATCGCTTAGTTGCTTCCTCAAACTATCAACCCTGGCTTTCCCTTGAGGATGAGCAGTCGTTTCCGCTTTTTTAATATCTTTAACAAGCTTGTTAATTTCCTTTTGCACTTTAGGGGGTCGAACTTCTCTACCCACCTGTTGCTCGACAAAACGGATCATCATTTCATCCTGTTTCGATGCCTTGCCGGCCGCTTGATTTTCCCTTGCGCGAATATATGCTTCATTTGCCTGCTTCGGGGTCCACAACCGAACACTTCTATAAAAAGCAGGACCAGCTACGGCATGAAGGGCAGACATTCCGGCCCCGAAAAGAACTGCTCCACCGACATCGTGCGGTAACGCTTTAAGTTGCCCCAAACCGTATTGTCCTGCGATTTCACCGGTGGAGTAAATTCTTCCGGAATCGAATTGAACCGGGTCTTGGTAGGCCAAACCGAACGTTGCCCCACCTCCGGCCATTCTGCCTGCCATGTGACCGAAACGCTTTGTGGCCGTTTCAGCACCAAACTTGGCAAGAAGGCCTCCGGCCCCTTTCACCCCTGCCTTGAAAGTCAACCCGGCCAATCCCAAGGGGTTGATGAATGCGGCCATGCCTCCTGCAAAGTCTGCAATGGTTCGGCCCCACCCATGTTCCGCGTCCGGAGCCGGATCATAACCACCCATTTCTCGTCCGTATGAAGCGAACACCAGACTATTCGCCATCTCTTGCTTTTCGCTATCCGAATATTTCTGGAATTCACCTCGCTTGGTTTGATCCGCGACGTCACCGGCCTTGGCAATCGGTATGTTCTCGAGGCCCATGCCGGTAATTTTCAAAAAAGTTCCAACCGCAGGTAAATCGTATGCGGTTCGCATTGCGCCCACTCGGCCGCTTGCCCCCGGGAACAATTCTTCCAGTACCTCGGTCCTCGCGTCATCGTCACCGTCTTTCTCCGCTTTCCGGAGTCGGATCATTCGCTCTTCCGTGGTGGACAAAGCATTCAGATACATTTCCACGAACTCGGGATCGGCCGCGACCAAGCTTGCCATCGCGTCATATCCGGCTGACTCCTGCTCGTCTGCTCCTGCTTCCGCTTTTTCCCTGGCCCACGCCGAAACGCGACCGGCTTCCTCGTCACTCAAATGACTGAAATGCAGGGCGCCGCCCTCGAGTTTCCGGTAAATCTTTTCCTCACTCGGTAAATTATCCCAGTTAGTTTCATTTACCTTCGCCCCTTCGAGTTTGATTTTGGGCCAAGACTTTTTCTCTGCTTTGATCTTCGGCCACTTGGTTGGCCCGGGTTGAGTCGAGGCATCAGGGGTCGGTCCAGGATCATAGAAGGCTAAGTGCGCGGAGGGAGATACATCACCTGCAAGCAAGAAAGGATCGAGGTCCTCCGGCTCATCTTCTCTACCCAGGTGGTCTTTCGCACCTCGCGGCAGGGAAAGCAGCGCATCATTCAAATCGTCAGACGGAGTGGGCATTTGATCATTCCGACAAACTTAAATCAAAGCCGTAACTTTCGGCGAAACTCCCGGCCCGGGCATACGCTTCCTGTAAATCTTCTCCGAAATAACCATCTTCCAACATTTGCTGAACCCACGCCGTGAACTCATCCGCGGAGGCATTGTTAGCGGCCTCTCTGTCTATTTGAGGGAAATATCCTCCTCCTTCTAGACCCGGCTCCATCCAATATGGTTTATCGGGACTCGATTCGGCCTGCGTTTGCCAGGAAGGCGCCATGTCAGCGGGCCGCGATGGTGGTGTGCCCGGATCGGGACTTGGCGTTGGCATGGGGGGGAGGCCTCCCTGTGGACCTTGACCTTGATCTTGTGGACTTTGCCTTGGTAGTCTGGCGCGTTCCAACCGGTCTGTGATATAATCTCGCTCACTAAGCAACGCCCTCATTTTGTGAGCCACCGCAGGATCGAGTACGTTGCCTTCCATTTGTTGCCGCAAAGTATTGATCTCGTTGGTTATTTGCGTGAGGTTTTCCTTCATCCTGTCACGCTCTTCCTCGGTAATCACGTTGGCTGTTTGAGTCGGGTCACCCGCGCCAATCTTCTGAATCTCCCCCGTATCCGGGTTTTTGGTATAAAGCGCCGATCCGATCTGTTGCACTTCTTGTCCGAACATCGTCCTTGATACCGGCGCGTTACTATCTGAGCCACCGGGATAAACCGGATAGGCCTTTGGCACTCCCTTGGAATCGACTGTCTCGAAAACTGTGACGTCCGGGTCCGATCTGTTTATGTTCCAGGGTTTGCCTGTTCCGAAAGCTTGCTCTCTCGCCCTAATCTCCATGTCCGACTCGTACTGCTCGGCCGCAATCTTTTGTATGAATTCCTGCGTCAACTGAATGTTAGGAAATTTCTCCCTCACTTCGTGCAACACGTTCTTGGGCGGTGCCGCACCCATTGCCCCCGGGTTCTGGGTGCTCCCAAGTTGACGCCTTAGCTTATTTTCCTCATCCAATCTCTTCTCCAGGGCAACCCGCTGTCGGTCGGTCTGAATCTCCTTCATTAATTTGCGGTCATGCTCGAGTTTGTCCTGCTGGGCTTTCCTGTTTGCCACCTTGATGGCCTGCGCTTCGATATATCCGGACAACTCGCCTCGCGATTTGGAAGATGCCTCTCCCGGGGTCATCCCCCAACCTTGGGCAATCTGCTCGAGTTTCTTCTGTTGCTCCTTGATTTCCTTGTCGCGTTCCTTCTCCTGCTTCTCCCGGGCCTTCTCCAAGGCCAGTCGATCTTTCTTGCCCTGCACTCTCTGCTCTTTCGCCTGAGCGAAAGGCAATGGGCTTACAGGATTGAAACCACTTTGTTGGTATATGCTTCTACTTGGCATTATGCGTTCCCCAGTAAGTCATCGATTGAATCTTTCATGCTCCCCATGCCCTCAGCTATGTCACCAATCTGCTCACCCAAATTCGGGCCATATTGCTGATTGAACATTTCAGCCATCAAAGCCTGCTGTTGACTAGAGGCCGAATAGGCGCCTGTGGGGTCATACATTGCCGTGCCCTGTTGACCGGACCTTGCGTAAACGTCGGAGCCGGCCCCAGGTGAAACCGCATTGACTCCCATCACGGTAAGCGGATCGGGAGTGGATGCCTGCATGATGCCGGACAAGGCAGGAGCATAAGCCCTTTCGGCCTGCAACACTTGCAGAAGATCGCCCTCGCCTTCGCGCCGCCGCTCCCTTGTGGCCATCTCGGTGCCAAGCAGCGCCTTGGCCAAACCACCGCCGCCAAACTTGGTTTGGGCCTGCAAACTGGGATCGACCCCCTTGAACGCGGATTGCTGAAGGTCCGACAATGTTTCCTCGCCAAGCACCCCACCCTTTTGAAATTCCTCGTATCTGCGTTGCCGCAAGTCGGTGGCTTCCTTGCCGAACGCGCGGCCCAGGGCATAGTCAACGGACTTCTGCACGTCCGGTGCCCTCAAGCCTTCGGCCGTGAATCCGTACCCACCGGCATCCTTGGGTTGATAAAACTTCATCGCCGCATCGACGTTGGCAACGGTTTCGTCACGACCGATTTGCCCATATTCCTTGGTGGCTCTTTCGATCTGCCCCATCGCGGAAAACTTTTGATTCAGTTCGCCGGCCAACGGATCGTTGGGGTTCTGCCTCATCCAATCGCGCAAAAACTGCTCCTTGGTCAAATCGGGGTCTTGCAGGCGAGCTTGATTGAACTCGTTCGTCATGCGAGTCCCATGCTGATCGTCACCAAATACCTCCACGGTGGGATCGCCAAACATTTCACCGTACTTGGCCAACTGGTCCATGTAACCGTATTCCGGTTGATCCTCGTACTGGGCCTGCTTCATGTCGGCCCTTAGATCGGGATCGGTGAGGGCCGCCAAGTTGTCCTTCAACTGCTGACCAATATCGATATTGATGTCATCGGTCCCCTTGAAGGCATCCCAAATGCTCACTCCGGCCCCCACGGCCGATATTACGTCCTTTAGGTCATCGATCCCAAACTTGCCTTCCTTGATGTTGCCAATGATGTTGTTGGTCCTTTCCCTTTCCTTGTCCAACTCGGCAATATCCGCATCGATTTCCTTCCTTCTTTCCGGAGTAGTGTTTGGATCAGCACGCTCTTTCGCAAGTTCTTCGTAATTTTTGTCCAACTCCTTCAGATAATCTTGGTTAAGCCGAATTGCATTTCGGCCCTCCTCGGAATCTCCGGTGTTGCCGGTCGGGTGTTGCCCGGTGCCCCCTGGGTCCCCCTTGCCGGACGCGGCTTCTTCCTTGGCCTTGTTGATTGCATCGATTTCCGTTTGGCTTTGGCCCCTGCCTGTGTTCGTCAATGTACCATCCGGGTTCCGTGTCCGACTTACACCGGTAGTGGTTCCACCCGAACCCGCTTGATTTTGCACGGCGGCCTTTTCGGTTTCTATCTTCTGCCTCTCCTGCTTGCGATAAGTGCTTATTGCACGAATGTCATGTGCGGCCACCGAGGACATTCCATGAAGAGTCAAACCATATTTACCATCCCCAAGAGACTGAATAAAGCCTTGCTCCAGTAACTGATCGGCCGTGCTCTCAATCTTGTCCACCACAAGAGTTTTTCCGTCCGGACTTGGTTTGAAACTGGTTTTTGGTCGGAAGGCCCCCTGTTGATAAGTGGAATCAAAGTCATATAATTGAGCTTCTTCTATTACGTTGGGGATGCTTGATTTCCCCATTGCGATGGCACGCATTAGGTCTTGATAGTCCTGGATGGCAGTATCGCTTCCGGTCCCCGGTCGCCACCTAGTGTTGTCTCCGGTTGCGAAATACTTTCCGGCCTGATCTTGAGCGCTTCCGAAAAACTGCTCGAGCTGTTGCTCAATGCTTGCCTGGTCGGACACCGGCGGCTCCGGCTCGCCGTATCGATCACCACCAGTTGAAATACTTGGAATGTTCGTTATCGGAAAGGTTGTTATATTGTAGCTACCGTATTTCGCCATTTGTTTATCTCCTAATTCTCTCTCTCGCCCTCTCGAGCGCACGTTCTCGAGCAAGTTCAGCCGCTCGTTCTTCAAATTCCCTGTCGGTCTTGGCCTCGAGCTTGGCATCGATCCGATCCGCTATGCCTGCCATTGCGCCAGGATTGGCCGTGCCACCTTTCCTCATAAGCAGATCGGCTATTCTTGATGCCGCCTTTTCGGACACGTCATCGAATTTTCTTTCGGCCAGAGCATAATTCAAAGTATCCCTGTCCTCTTTCGCCGTGGGCTCGGAAGATGCGCCCGGAGGCCCCAGACCGGGAATGCCCAACACGGCCGTCATGCCGGCCCCTGCGGTGTTAATTTCCTTGGGTCCGGTTTCCAACCATTTTTCGGCTTCTCGATTACGATACCAAGTCTGCATCCGCTCCACTTCGTCGGATGCTTTCTTTTGGCCCTCGTAGTCAGTCAACATGGAATCGGCCTTGTTTTTTTCGTATCTTTGCCGGGCAATCATCTCAATGCCCTCGGGACCGATGTATTCCATGTAATCGCTATAATCCTGTGTGGTGTATAGAAGGCTGTCCTCTATGCTCTCGAAACCTCGAGCGACCGAATAACCCCAATCGTGCATCTTTTGCGTTTCGGCCTTGTCCTCGGCCTTGCCGGCTTTCACTTCTGACGGAGATTGACCACCTGGCAAAATGCCCCCCATGAATTCATCGACCTTTCCATATCCCTTCGCGACGTACCCCTCTCCTGCCTTTTGTCCACCGGGGAGCAATCCCCCTGCCGCCTTGTCGGCCAAGTTGTATCCTGTTTCAACTCCGGCGTGGATCGCTCGAGCAGGAGCCGTGTCCATCACCTTGCCAATCGTTTTGTCGTAGACTGTCCCCAATCCCTTGGTAATTCCTTTGCCTATGGTGCTCTCGCTGATCTTCTTGCTGAGGGCATCCCTTGCCTTTTGAACTCCGGACAACACAGGAATTCTACCGGAAGGCTTCTCTTCGGATGCGGTTAGCTGATTGGCCATCGAGGCAAGGCCCCAAGGGGTCGAGGCCAATGCCCAATCGGAAAGGTTTCTCAGCACGTTGCCAGGGTCCACCACGTTGCGAAACGCTTCCCCACCTGGGGAAGTGTATTCCTGCCCGGACTGTTTTGCTACTGCCTCCCTCGCTTTATGAACAGCGGATCGCGTCATGGGTTCACCGGTGCTCTCATCCTTGTAAACGGAAGGATCGAAATCGGCACCTGGACGCAATACGTCCATCAAACTGCTTCCCAAGGCCAATCCCTCGAATCCTTTGGCGGCTCTGTTGTAAGTGTCGGCCGCCTTGATGAACGATCGGCCGCTACCCTTTTCCCAAGGCTCGGTAGTGGACCAACCATATAGACCAAGGCCGGCCATACCCAATGCCTTTGCCGGGTCCACACCAGACTTTTCATCCCTGTAACTCCAGTAATCCGGGCTACCAATGCCGTGCGTGCCCCCTCGGAGCACGGATCGAGCGGCCATCTGTCCTGCTGTCGCCATTTACCAACTTGTAATGTCGAGGGCCATTCGCTTCCAGGTGTTGCTCGAAACGCAAATATACAAATAACCCGAATCATAGGCTATGTCGCCGGCCGTGCCGGACGAGCTACTGCTTGAAGGGGCCGAGGCAGAAGGTCGGATCAACGCTTTTCTCTGAACTTTCTTCAAGGCAGAACCGGACGTGTCGTGCGTCAGAATCATATCGTCATCGGCCGGCGTGGTGTCCTCCGTTTGCCCGGTGATCGCGGCCGCGCCAAGTTCCGTGTTCGTCACGGCACCGGATTGAATGGTGGCGTTATCCACCAAGTTGTTTAGATCGGTATGTGATACGGTGGCGCCCGATCCGAACGAAACTCCTTTTGTCAGTTTGCTACCCATGTCTAATAATATTGCTTGGTTTGTGATGTTGTTTCGTGACCCTCGACGGAGACTCCTCGTATTTCCACTCGGCCAGTAGCCGTGCCGGTCAAAGGCCCATGCGTCCCTCCGTTAGTAATCCCAATGAATAAATTCTGCCCTCTCGCCCTGACAGGAGTCCTCTGGAGAGTGGTCGCGCCCAGCAGGGGGTCAGACGGCGCCGCCACGCTCCATGCCATATAGCCACCATATTCGTCGGGATTGTCTGCGTATGAGTAATAACTCCAATGATTTTTGCCGCCCAACGATCCCATGTCGGTCCCTAGCGATTTGACGGTGACGTTCACCCGCAACCACTTCTTTATACTTTTTTTCTGAAAATTAAACGACCGCGTTTTGACGTGCATATCCGCAAATGCGGTGGTTGCCGATCCGGCAGTCGTGCCATACTGATCCTGCCCACTTGCGTTTTCTTCGTGAACAAGCACGCCACCATTGTTGGTCACGACGAAAACGGCCTGCTTGTTGTTGTAAATCCCGGTAACGAGATCATCAATGTAGACGGTGCCGCCACCAATATTGTCGGCCGACTCCCACGCCTTCAAGGCCACGTTGTAAATCAATATTGTCTTGGGCCTGTAATTGCCGGAATCGGTGGCATGGATACTAGGCAAGGCAATGTAATAGCGATTGTCGTTGAAAACAGCCACCGCCTTGTGAGCGAAATTCGCCGGTATCTCCCTGATGTAATCCTGTATGTCTCGCGAAACCGGTTGATCCATGACTTGAAGCAATGCGGCCGCCGATCCGACCTTGGCTCCCCCGCGAATACCCATTTCGACGGCATACACTCCTGCATCCGAAAGAAAGAACAGCATACCTCCCACCATCAATGCTGTCCGTGGAGCCGAAAGCCCCATTTGCCTGGTTATCTCCGTGATGACCGGCTTCTCGAGTGTATTGATGTCCGACACCAGAAAGATGCTGCTTCTTTTAAATACAAGCAACGCCTCGTCCTGCACCGGGACAACGGCCTGGATGTAATCCGATGATCCTGCGTCAATTTGCAGGGTGTTCAAAGTGTTAAACTTGTTCTGCACCAAAATATCGCTGAACCTCACTTCGTCCCGACTGACCGGCACGCACAACCGATTTGCCATGTAGGCCGCCGATGCGGCCGGGGGAATTTCCGAAACTTCCGAACTAACGTACCCCTGGGTGGAACTACTATAAGATCCGCTTCCACTCGTTCCATCCAACTCAAAGGTGGTCGCAGTCAATTTGGTGACGTAAAACGTGCCGTTGGCCGCTGAAATACCGGCAACGTTATTTACCGTAACAAGGTCCCCAGTTTCATAAGGATGATCCTTGCTTGTCGTTATGACGATTGGAGATGCCGCCGTGGCCCCGGACACCAGGCGAGTGTCCGGCTTCATTATCTTGGATTCCGCGTCGGTCAAAACTCGCGGCTCGTAGATCAAGGGAGATTTGCCCAACGCTTGATTGAGTAACCAGGGCAAGGGATTGCTTTCGCCCCTCCAAATGATCAAGTTGCGACCGGCCTGCATGGCGCGGATCGGTGCCGTGATCGTTTCGCCGGCTTGATAAAGCACCGGTGTAACTGATTCATCGGACGTACTGACGAAAAATGCTCGATCCGAGCCGAATACCACAACAAATTTGCCATCGGTGTAAAGAGGATGCTCGTAGTAGCAGGCCCCATACACGGCGCTTGCCAACAATGTCGCGAAATCACCATCCGAATCGCTACCCAAACGCTTCGCTCCCTTACGCGTTTGAATTGCCCCGGTTTCTAGCCTGGCATTGTAAGACCATTGAAGAAAGCCGGCGGGAAGCACCGTGGGGTCGAGGGCCGTGGCCATACCGAGAAAACGAGGGTCATGCTCCTCCTGTCCCTTTGAGTCAAGTTTGCCGTATGTTCGGAATCGAGGCATTATTTTTTTTCCGCAATCTTTTCGGCAAGTCGTTGAATTTCTTTGTGCGTTTCAGTTTCCAATTTGCCGATTTTGTCGTAAATTTTTCTCGCATCACCGCGTCGATCTTCATCTGCCTTCAGCAGTCCCTGATGATTTTCCTCCACACGCTTTCGCCATTCCCTGTCGGCAACGTTGTTGTTCCCGATTTCGACGATGGCTTTCGTTAATCTGTCATTCACGTCGCTGATGTCATCTTCCACATTTTCGATACGAGAATGTTCCTTCTTCAAAGCCCATGCGATAACCGCGAGAAGTACGCCGATCCCCAAGACTATGTAGTCGCTATATTCGCTCATTTTTTTAAAAGTAAATTTTCAACTCGATTGATGGCTTCCTTCATCTCCTCGATGTGCCCAAAAAGTGTTTTGTTCGTTGCTTCGTTCGACCCCTTGGCCTCCGCAAACTTGATCGCCAACTTGTTTAAATCAGTTGCGGTCTGACGGATGTCTGCCGACTGGGTTTTCCACAACCAACCAAGCACGGCCATCACGCCGAATATTATCATCTCCGCAGTTTCGACTCCTAGAGTTTCCATCATTTTTTTATGATCTCCAAGAGAATGAACGCCGAGATTGCCAAACCGATAATCACAAGGGATTTCCCTCGCTTGCTCAGTTTGTCAAACTCGGCTTTAAGCTTTTTCAGTAGTTCCATTTTTATGCTTTCGATGAACGATCCACGTGTAGGCCAACGGTACGAAATTCCATAACACGATGCCGATGAGACAAAGCTTGATGAAGTCGTAGATCGTATCCATCGCCTGATCTATAAACCCCTTCTGTTGCCCCGCCGCCTTGGCAATAAGGCCCTCCACGTCACCTCGACTGATTGCGGTGATTGTGTCCTTTGCGTCCTGCAATTCCTCGTCACCCGCCAAGAGTTGCCCCGTCGCGGCTCCCGCCCCCGCTCCGATTGCCCCGCCCAATGGCCCGATAACGCTCCCCGCGCCGCCCCCTATGACTGCTCCCGCCGTGGGATACAACGCCCTAAACGAACATCCGCAAAGGAATAGCATGGCTATGGCGAACAGGTAGTTCATCAATCGCCAACCCATTCCGGGTTAAAATCAACCAAATCCGAAGGGGTGAATAGTTGGTCGCATTTGTATATTCCGTCAGTTTTGACAGGGAATATAAATTTTCCCGCGTCTGCGTGTTCCGAGTTACTCACCTGCGAAATCTCGGCATACCTTGCGGTAGACCCAGAAGGCAGCTCCAACTCGGTCATAACAGCTGCGTGTTTGTTGTTCCAACCACTTTCGGTTGCATATAATTTGAATTTCAAGCTCATATTTAAAAGTCCGTCATAAATTTTTGCACCGTGCCTCCAGAGGTATAAGCGGAAGCTGTGGAATCAATAGGTATGCTGAAATTATCATCATCAACCCTAGTAACCAAATGAGTCCCATTAACTGCACCAGGTGAACCGGCAACTCCGGAAATAACTACCGTGGCATCATCATGCATATGGTGGTTCGCCGCCGTTATTACGGCAGGACTCGCTTGAGATACACCGGTTATAGTCGATGCATACTTTGCCTGAAAGTAGTCGATGAGCTTGTTTTTGTCCGCGCTAGACAATTCGCCTTGGAAAGCCATCAATTCATAAACGTTGGACTCCTGACCAAAAGTCCGGCCGTGAAGCAAGTGCATAATGACAAACTCTCCGGTATGAGTCCCTTCCATGTCGCTCGCACCTCCGTGGTCACCATCGAAAAAGTAGTGCGTTTTCCCTGCTGAATTCCGTTGGCACATCATCATATGCGCCGCCATTCTAGGAGGGTTGGCTATGCTATTTATGTCGGGCCGGGCGCCGGGACTACCGAAACCGGACCAATAAGGATACTCCGCACTAGCGTTGTTCGCCCAAAAGATTGTCTTGTTTGTACCTATCGCAGTAGTATTTGCGACCGTCCCTGCATGGACGACCCCTATACCACCACCTTGGTACTTGTTTTCAGCATTTATTATGTTATAGAAAGCGACCGTGGTAAACTCACCCAACCAACCTATATTATTCTTCGCTCGAAAGATGTCGATGATTAGCTGATCGCCGGTGTCCGTGACAAAGTAAGGTTTAGCGTTTATCCCATCATCCCTTTTATAAACAGGTTGAGCTGACCCCGTAGTTTGAATCTTGGTATATAAGTTGTCTGGATCGTTTTTAGATTTCCAAATCTCACTCGAAGCGCCGAAAGAGGCGCCGTCCACCGGATTGCCCGTGGCATCCACGCCATTGATAAAACCCGCATCGAAATGCGCGCGAGGAGTGACACTTAAAACATTTGTCCCATCCAAATCATATGGTCCTGCGTCTGGAGTGTAGACCTTCCAAGCCGTTGCCGTCCCATCATAGAGAACGATCTGCTGAAGATCGGCCTGAAAATACATGTCGCCATCCGAGGGTGATGCGGGTCGGGCTGATGTGTTTGCGATTACGTCTAAAGTTGCCATGATTAATCTGCTCCGTGTTTAGTCCAAAGGTTACTTCCGTAAGCAACGTATAGTTGACCTGTTGTTTTATTATATGCCAAGAATCCTTCGGCGTCCCCTGTTCTGGCGGCTAGGTTTGAGGTCGTGTCTATTGTTTCGACGTTAAACGGACCACTTGCCACCGCAGGAGCGGCAGGTCCGGCGGCAAATGCACCGCCGCGCCGGCCAGGCATGAAGGGAAGTCCGATACCCACCTAGTAGCCTTGCTCGATAGTGAGGCTGAGGCGAAGAACTACGTCACCGGAACCAAAAGTAGTGGTCGCTCCGCGTAAAACCGTGCCAACGTAAAGTTGACCATTGTCGGTGGCGAAAGCTATCGGAGAGAAGGCGGCCGGGACGGCAACCTTGCTGTTGACCAGATCGGTGAAAGTAGCCGAGGAATCAATCTTCCCTATCAAGGTGGAGGCATCGGCTGTACTGATTGTAGGTACTGCGGCCGCCGAGCCGAAAGTCGGCGCGGTCTGCTTGTCGGAAAACCAAAACTCCAACTGCACACCCTTGTCATCATTATCCACTACCGTGGCGTTATTGATAGTACCAATCACGCGGCCGGTCCCTACGGTGAACGCGGTGGCGTCCACCGCCAGTTCGCCTAATTCGATTTCAGTAGAGGCCGGAAGATCAATCGTGACATCCACCACTTTGGTTCTGAAGTTCGCTACGTTACTTGAATTTGCTCCCATGATGCTTTTCCTTTTTAAACCCCTCGAGCGACATAAATTCGCTCATGTTGATGTTGTTGCGGTACCTGTAAATCTACTGCCTCTTCCAAGAAATCGTCTGCCCGGCCCTCTTCGGCTATGCTTTTGCCTGTCTGCCCCTCGGCCGCGAGGAAATCTGCATAAGCCGCATGGACCACGTACGGTTCTATAACGAATGGGATCGGCCTCTTGCTCCAATAAGTTCCGTTGTCCGGCGTGCGCGCAGGCGAATTGGTGTGCGCCTGGATACACTCGTAGACATGGCCCGAATCCTGCGCACCGGCCGCCGATCCGTTGTCATAGACCAGATCACCGACGTAATAATTGGCAGTCGTGTTGTTATATAAAGTGTTGGTGTACTGGTATGGCCTGAGCCTAAATTCGACCCAAACTTGATTTCCGGCCAACGAACTGACCTGGATGCCTTTTTCGGATAGCTCGAAATTTAGCCGGCCGGGCTTTTTGCTTATTCTCGGGTTCCTCGAATAGAGGGCCCGAATCTCCCCGAATTTGGTTTCACCTGTTTGCTCGTAGGGAATATATCGGTCCCATTCACCTAAAGTCGTGGACCAGTATGCGGTATTTGACAAAGCCACCCCGCTCGAATTTTGCAAGGCGATGTAATAAACCTTGCCTGTCGGGTCCCACACGATGTCATCCGTAACGTAAGAAGTGGACCCCGAATAGTCATCTCGATACTGGCGTTGCTCCACAAGCATGAGTTCGGGCCACCAATCCCAAGTCCAACCACGTCGAACTCGAGTGTTAACGTAACTGGTCAAATCTCCCTCCACTATGGAAATTTGCTCGGTATCCAATCCGTCCTTACGACAAATGCCCTGCAAAACGCTTCTCATCGAGGCTTCCCTCATGCCGCCGCCCCTTTCGCTTCCACGGCCGACACGGCCTCGCCCTTGGCTCCGTAAATCACCTTGATTCCGGCCCCTTTCCTGCGGCCCGATCCGGTGGCCCTCGGACCTCCACCATATCCGGATTGTATTTTATTGCTACGCGAATCAATCCGGCACTCCGGGTTGTCGCGTAAAAATTCGCGTATAAATTGCGGATCATCCCAACATTCGTAACCCAACCGTTGGCCCCAATGATGGAAATACTCTGGTCTAATCTGAAATTGCACTTCGCCCTGGTCGCCCAAAAAACTCCGCTCCCCATGAGCGGCCGCGGAAGCAACTTGCTTCTTCTTCGCGTTGACGAGTTTCAACACCTCGCCTTTGCGGAATTCCTCTACCAGTTGATCAAACATGACGCGGATGAGGATCGGAAGAGGGAGCCGATTAAAGAATCGGCCCCCTCGTTCCTGCTGAGATAACTACCCCTGGTTACCTAAAATCCTCAGGTCCCTAACCTTAGTCTTGAGCACCTAGAATGCGCACCCAGATTTCAAGTTCGCCTTTGTCAATGTCGGCCGTGTTGTCACCACTTGTGCAAGTGCAAAGCACGTCAATGTGCTTGGCGGCCACATTGAACTGACCTCTGACGCCGGTTCCGGGCTGAAACATGACGAACGCGCCATTGGCGCTCACTTCCGTTGCCCGAAGGAATCCGTTGGTGTCGGCATCGCCCATCGCGGCTCCATGCGTATAGTTGCCCGAGATAAGGCCTCCATTGGCACCAGTAGCCGATCCGGCCGCCCAACCGCATTCGACCGTAAGGCTCACGTTGGTTGCATCACTTTTGTCCTCAAACGGTGTGATGAGGCGCAGGCAAACGACTTCAACTTGCTTAATATCGGTGGCCGCGGCGTTAATTGGTATGGTCAGCGTTTCCGTGTTACCGGAAGTTACAAGGTCACTCGCTTTAAGAACGGCCTTGTGTGTACTGCCACTATTACCGGCCGCCTCGAGGGCAAGTACCGGATTGATGATTGCTATATCTGCCATAGTATGAATCCCCCTGGATTAACTGTTGAGATGTATTGGCATCATGGTGAGCGGATTGTCCACCATGAGCATGAATATGGCATCAACGATGGCTTTGTGCCCACCGCCTTGATAGTCGAGTCGCTTGACTCGCGGCAGTCGAGTGTAGGCCAGACCGCACATGTCGAGATCAACGAATATTCCGCTTTTGTGGGTGTAGGCGGTGTCCTCCCCAGTTGAGGCGTTTGTTCGGAGAAACGACGTTAGATGCAGATCGTAGGTGCCTGTGTCGAGCACAAGGCGATCAACTGTATTCACCAAGTCGCGAGAACTTGCATTCTGATTGAATGTCCGGACTTGGGCATGACTTGCCTTGTCGGCTGTGTATGTCGTGAAGTCAGTAAAAGACTGCTTCAACTCCACCCCGACGAAACCGGCCGCCTTAGCAGGGCCCTTGCGTTCCTTGTAGGCGCCTTGGCCCATTGTCTTGAAGATCGCTTCGGTGAAGGCCGCGAGATTTCCCGCCGTGCTTTTGTTGCCGGCAGGAGTCTGAAAGTCGCTTGGCACACCATAAGAGGCAAACGAACTATCAGACCACTTGAGCAGGCCGCGAGTTTCGTTGGCTTGATCCACGCCATCATCGCGAGCATTATCCTCGTTGGAGAGGGCTCGTTTCTCGATTTGACGTTTTACAGTAACAAGCGCATCGGCAATTTGGTCGGCCATGTTGCTTCCCTTGATGCCGGCAACTTCAACTTCTTCCATGAAGTCCGACACTCCTGGATTGCGCCAGGTTTTTTGAGCAACACCGGTGAGCTCTTGGCCCTGGTTGGAATGAAACTCGGTGGCGTCCTTGCCGTCGAGAACACCCTTGTGCCCGGTGGTTGCGTACTTTTTGCATTGCCAGTAGTGTAGCACTTGGTTCGGGCGCTTCCGTTTGCGTATCATTGAGGTGAACGGCGTGGCGTCACTTTCAACGTTAGCAATCAGATCGGCCCACTCCTGTGGCTTGGCTACGGCGTCTTTTTCAAATAATTGTGCCATAATTAAAGATTTTCCTTAACTGATTTTGTCTTGAATTAACTGCACCAGAGCATCATGCGAGGCCCCTGCCTCCACAAACTCCTCTATCGGCAACCCCTCTGCGGGCTTGCTGTCTGATACGGAACTGGGTCCGGCCGGGGCCGTGTCCGTGGGAATCGCAGGCGGTGTACTGGAAGGCCCTGTATTGGCTTTTTCCATGTTCTGCGCTCGAGCTAATGCGGCTTGGCCCAACATTTCCAAGGCAACGGCCGGATCGGCCTGGGCCGCGGCTTGATATGCCTTTGAATTGTAAATACCGGCCGCGTGTGGAAATTCGGGCGCGTTTTTGTCCACAAGAAAGGGATACTTTTCCACAGCGGCCGCTTGAAGGCGGTGATTCTGCGCAAGTTTTTCCCTGGCGGCCGGAATCTTTTCCTCGAGATTTTCAACGCTCGAATTGAAAAGGGATCTCACCTCTTCCGCGTCAAAATCTTGGCCGCCCTCTTCTTCGGACATATAACCGTCCCAATTTTGAACAGCCCACTTTTTCACGTTGCGCTGTTCTTCTTCCATCTTTTTCAGCTCTTCAAAGGTCTTGGATGCAATAGGATCATCCGGAGAGAGGCCGCTTGCTTGCGAATTTCCCTGGCGAGCTTCTTCCAATTGCCTGGCTAAATCGCGGTTGGCGGCCCTTTCGGACTCAACCTGTTCCTCCAATTCCTTGCGCTTGGCCACCTCCTTGCCAATCCGTTGATCGATTTTCGCTTGCGTGCGATCATCTTTCTTCGGCTCCGGTTCCGGAGTCGGCTCGGGCTCGGGCTCGGGCGATGGTTCTGGTGTCTCTTCTTTGGTGTCGTTGTTTTCGTCGGTTGCAACTTCCGGCGCGGATAGCCCAAGAGCATCAGCAACTTCGCCAATACTCGGCTCGCCGTCTTTGTTTTGTTCAGCGGATTCAGGCTCCACAGCGGCCGTTTCTGTTTGTTCTGCCATAGGTTTATCCCCCTAAGAGGGTGGTCCATTGCCTTGCCGGGCAAAGTCGGTTGCTACGTGATCGCATTCTGCTAAACGCGATGATAAATGGCAAAATCGCGAGAAGTTTCTTCACCTCCGACCGGAAGCGACCTTAAACGACTCAAATTATCCGCGAATCAATCACGACTCCCCCACCCAAACACTCCACCTTTTTCAAGATGATCACGCTCCTCTTGCTCCTCGAGAGTCTGTCTGATGGGTTTCGAGGTAAGTTCGATTTTCATTTTCCGCAGGGATTCGACGTATTTCTCGATTTTCTCCCGGTTTTCCTTGCGGATTTTCGCGGAGCCACATTGAGCGCTCAAAATTTTCAAGCCCTCTTGATATTCCTCATATCCGCTCATCTTTTGATTATCGGATCAACTCGCTCTTTTATGTCAGCCTTAAGGGAAAGCAGCGCCTGTGCGCCGCCCAAAAGCCATTTAGTGTAGGCATCGTTTAGATCGGGCCCACCGGCCGCGTGTTGCATATCAATAACTTGCTCGTCAATTAACTGAAATATTGCGGTAACGGCCTGTGTTTGACCTTCCTTTAATAACACTTCATCCAATTCACGCGCATCAAATGCAGGATTAACAGCAAGCTTTACTCTTCTACTTTTCTTCCAAAACTTCATCATTTTTAAAACTACCATATTCAAAATATGAGCCCAAGGCCGGCTTTTCCCTGGCCACGTTCGTTCTATTTCCAATGTCACCACGAACCTGCCGGTTAGCAAAAAACCTTTCGTACCCCTCATTGACAGCCTTTATGTCGGCCGCCGATATGTCCGGCAAAACTGGGTTTTCGGCCATACTGCTGATCAAATGACCATTGTGCTTATCCGCGCTCGGTTCCATTTTTCCCTAAAGCCGGCTGTGCCCCCACCCTACCGGTCTTTGCGTTAGTTTGTTGTTGGACCATAAAGCCCAAATGCTTGAGTCGAGTTTCGAGGATTTGTTGTGAATCCTCTTGCAATCGCTCCATTGCCTGCGGATTCGATTCACCGATGCTTTGCAATACCTGGAGTCGCAGTTGATGATTTTGCCCGGCCTCGAGCATGGGAGGCTCCACACCGGCCGCAATCTTCGCGAAATTAACCTGCTCATCTTCAATCTCCTGTCGATTCGCGCTTTGAACAGGTTGCAAGGTATCCTCGGCCAAAGCCGGATCGATCCCGGCAAAAAGCCTAGCAACCAATTTATCGCGTTGCACGGTGGATAACACATCTATCGGCAAGACGTATTTGCCAATGACCTCCGCTTTTTTCAGTACGTATTCCAGATCAAGGTCCCTGGCGTCAAAAGTAAGCTCGAGATCAAACTTGCCCTGGATGTCCTTCCTGGAGCGAGCAACCGGAACACCTTTCATGGACCCGGTGACGCGCTGAATAGTTTCATCCGGCATATATTGCTGAACCAGTTGCATCATCATAACCAAGGCATCTTTCAGGTTCCCCAGAAAGCTATCCACCATGTCCTGAGATGCCAAAGCCGACATGGCCGGCGGCACGGTTTCGGCGGTTCGGCAGAAATATTGATCTATTTGCCTTTGGCACTCCGCTTGCGCCTTGTCGTTGGTTGAGGGATAACGCGGCGGCTCCATCCATTGAATTTCCCCCGGCCGCGACTCCTTCACTTGAGACATCGGCCCAATCGTCAACTGAACGCGAGGCCTGCTCTTTGGGACCCTTACCGGTGGAACAGTCGAAAGAGTGGTGTGATCGCAAAAACTATCCCACAGAAATTTTTGCATTTGTTGGTGGGTCATGGCCAATTCAGACACGGATCGGCTGTCCCATAACCGGCTCGTCAGAACCTCCCTGGCAAAGAAAACAAATGGATATTTCCCATGAGCATAATCCAAAAGGGCCCTTTTCTTGGCGGCAAACTCCACCGCATGACTGAAGCAAGTATAGTAAATCCCCGGAACTCCGTCCTCGTTGACCGACCGCGTGTAAGCGGTAATCACTTCGTAGCAACCCCGATATGCCTCTTTGTCCACGGTTCGCTTGACAAGGCCCAGAGAAAAATCTCCCGAAACTTCGGAGGGAGTGTGATAGGTCGAGAACCCACTTTCACCCTCATGCTTCAGCACTTCCTTGATGAATTTTGGCGAATATCCCTGACTTACTTCCCTTTCCTGCAATTCCGTTTCAGACAGCCATTCTCTTACGAATATGACTCTAGCCCTCTGAATGTCGGTGGTGTTTTGCGGAAAAAACACATCCTCGAACAGTCGGTATGCCGTTAGCTTGGGCACGGACTCCTTGACGTATGGCTGAGGAAACCTAGCCGATCCAGTTGCTTTTAATTCTTCGATGACCTTCCGTGCCCTCTTGTCTCGAATATGCGGCGCAATTTGTTTCATCAATGCAATCAATCGATCTTCTTGAAACGGATTTTGAAGCATATCCGGAACCTCTTCCGCGATCTCCTCCTCGGTCTTGCCGGCCGCCTGGGCGTTTTGGACGATCATCATAATCAATTCATCGAGCGTAATAGTCGCCATTTCCAAGGCCACCTCATGCTTCCAATACACCCCCAACATCGCGGCCGCAGGCGTATCACCTTCCTGCCATTGAGCTACTTTCTTGAGCTCACGTCGGAAGCTATTGCCAAGCTGATTGCGCAGAACCCACTTCAAGACCGTGTTCATTTGAGCTCCAAGCTCGAGATCGCGGCCCTCCAATCCTTGCACCCGAACGTCAGAACGCTTTGCGGCCGCCACCAAGACTCGCTCTCGCTCGTTGATTATCATGTCGGCGGTTCGCATTCTCGTATCTGCGGCCCCCTCGAAAGGGAATGGGCTCGCGCCCTCCATATACTCGGCTTTCTTCAAACCATCCGGCGATTGACCTTCCCATCGACAAAAACGCACGTCCTCTGCCTTGTCCCTTCGCGTGCTGACGTCTTGGGCCAAATCACGCTGAATCTGCTCCATTTCATCCTTGAATGCCTCAAGTTGGGGTTCCGTTACGGTGGTTTCCCCTCCATCGCCACTCACTCTCTCCAAGTTTTCCTTCTCCATTTCAATCCCTCTGCATTGTTGTTAGAACTTCCACTAAATTACTTCTCGTATAATAGGCGTATTTCCCACCTGGGAGCAGACGCTTTCGCAAAGCCTTGGTCTTGACCAGTTTCTTGAATTGCCAATGCGTTATGCCCAGAGCATCACGAACTTCGTGCGCCCTAAACAACGCTTGGTTTGGCAACGTATCCGCTATTTCAGTAGTGGCCGCCACCCTCTGTCTCCCAAGTTCCTTCTTCCATGTCCTCGCAATCGGACAGCACAAAGTAACGCAGTACGTCGATCGGGTCTTTGCAGGCCCCTCTCGTTCCGTCCTTTCCTGTCCAGTTTTGCAATGAGAATATAAGATTTTTGCAAGCTCTGCTCACAAAGAACCGGGGGGAGTTAAGATAGGAAACCGGCTGTTCCTCGTCGTAATCCAAGACATCGTTTATCTTGGCCACGCCATCGGCAATAACGTCACCGGGCGTGCATTTGAAATATATGCCGATTTCTTCAAATTCAGTCAAAAGTGTTACTGGCCTGTCATTTTCTATGCGTGGGCTTGAGGCCGCTCTTGAGTCAATGTATCGCTCGGCCACTTTTTCCTTGGCCCCATTGCCCTCGTTCCACTCGTTTACAATCTCATTCTCGAGCTTAGTGGGATCGCTTTTGCGCGTTTCAGCGAAATTGCCATAGTCATCCCACCCCTCGAGCCTCGCGAATTCGCGTTTCATTTTCCACAACCCGAACCCAAAGGGGTCTTGCCCTGGGCCGGGCCTGCCGTCTGGCTTCTTTCCGTCCGGCAAGGCCCACGGCCCAGGGACGCCAACTTCCGGGATCTCATACGATCCGGGCCATTCGCGATAGGCATACATGGCGTCTTTGGTGACTCTGAACCAAACAATGTAGAAATTTCTTGCGTTCGAGGGATCGCAAATCATCACGTTGGTCCCTTCCTTCGGCACTTGGTCTGCCTCCAAACAATGAACTTTCGGCGTAAACTTGGGGAATCGAGTCGCCATCGTCTTGTTTGCTTGGCCGTAAAACCGTTCTCTCACGAACCACCTGGGCTTCCCTTTGATCACGTCCAAAACAGCGGCTGGATTCCCATAGGGATTATCCGAGGAATGAAAGAACACGACTGCCCTCTGCCCTCCGTCCGAGCATCTAAGCACTCTTGGGGTGCTTTCAAACTTGCGTCCATCCGGGGTCGGCACCTGGGAACCTCCACCATTCGACCACTTCTCGCAATTCTCCATCTCCAAAGCCAAGTCCGGCAAAGCAGCGCCCTCATCCTTTGGGCAAAGAAAGGCAACCGAATCCCTGGTTTCCTCAGCTCCGTCTTGAAACAACTTGCAGGTAGGCGAATATCCCTTCACCGGAGTGAAAGTGATAAGCATCTTGGCCATCGGGGCCCTTGTGGTAAGTCTTAGCTCCAGAGTTTCCACCCAATCCGGAGGAATAAGCTCGTCACACCAAGCAATATTAAGCTCACCACCCTCTATTTTCTCACGATCCTGCTCGTAGTTTCTAAAGATACATTCGGAAGCGTTGGGCAAAACGAATTTGGAATCCGAAAAGCCATATTTTTGATTATATGAAATGTAGCACACCTCGGATCGGACCTTGGTCCTTTGGGAAGGCGGCAGATATTTCCACATCAAGGGATGTTGATATTCCACGGAATTTTGATTGCTTTCGTGAAAACACCACGCCCGGGCCTTGTCTATGCGTTGCAACATCATCATGGTACGCTTCGCCGCGTATTCGGACTTTCCGGCCCTATTTCCACCATTTATCAGAAGCACCTCCACCGGTTTGTCGAATCCCAGTTTACTCCTAGTCACGGCCGCTTCCTCTTTATCCACCCAAGGCCAACCAAGCAAGTGGTCGCATATTTTCCAAATCGGAGGCTCCCACCCAAAGGTCAAAGGATCACTCTTCTCCTTTTCGATCAACTTTTCGCGAGCCGTCATGGCCTCAATCCATTTCTCCGGTCCCATTTCGGCCGCCTGCTCGGACGTGGGCAGTTTGAGAATCGGATGACTGGTAGGTACGTACATTGTCTAATTTTGTCTAACGCAGGGCCTAAAAAAAACCTACGGCCAGGACGGCAATCCTCCAAGAGACTTCAGCAAAGCATTGGATATTAATTCCTCTGAAACGTCACCGGTCCTATGATCCACGCCCGGATTACCTAGAAAAATCCTTCCAAACTTTTCCGACCACCAAAACCTACGGCCGGAATGGCGCTTATGCCAAATCGTCGAAACGTGCCTGCGAATGAACACCGGGCCATCCGGACCATGAATGTCGCTTTCGTGCTCGTAGACAGGGGAAAACGCAACAAACCAATATCGCTCGAGAGATGGCTTTTCAAGTCTCACGGTGGTGTGCACCACCCAAACTCTCGGGGTGATACAATCAGGACTCCCCGCATCTTTCATCACGATCCGGCTTCCGGCAATAATCTCGGGCCTCTCCTCCCAATGCGCCTTCAAGTCATCCTTCACTACATCATCGTTTGTTACGAAATAGCTTTTGATTAATTCGTGCAAGCAAAGATTTTTTAGGCGGCGCCTTTCCCACTTTCACCACCGGCTCCGGAACATCTTCCGGACATCCATAGAATTCGTCATCTATCAATGGCCTTGGATGCGGCTCCTCTCCACGCTGTTGGCCGCAGTCAAAGCACTCTTCGACTTCTTCGGTCACCTTTTCCCAGGCATGGCCGGCCACTCCGCAATGATCGTCCCAAAATTCCTTGAATTCCGGCCAATCCCTGCGAGCCCTATATTTCTTTTTAAGCTGCTTTTCCCATACTCTAAGTAAAAAAGGAGCTACGGCCTTGATCTTCGACCGGCTCATCCCCTGTCCCTCTTTCAACACTTTCATTGTTTTTTCCTATGTATCGTCTGCTATGGAGTCCGTTATCCCAGTATTGCCACGACTTTTCATGGTCGAACCAAAGTTTTTTCAGCGGTTCATCGCCTTCGCCTCCGCGTTGAGCCAAGACAATGAACATGGCATCATGTTCCCTTTTTACGCCTTCGATCTCCTCTTGGGGTGCTTTTTCCTCCCTTAGATCGTTGATTCTATTTTCCTTTTCTCTGTTTCGCCAAACGCACACTACGTTATGCGCCAAATCCGTGACGTGCACCGATCCGCGAACGTCATGCTTTCCGGGCCAATATTTAATTTCCGGCCGGCGGTCACTAGGCTTTTTCGAGTGAGCCACCAGATGTACGTGACAATCGTATTCCACGGCGAAATTACATAGACAATTCATGAATTCCTTCTGACTTGTGTTGTCCTCTTCGTCCACGGTCAGCTTCATAAGTGAATCGATCACGAAATGCTTGATGCCGTATTTCTTGGCCGCGTATCCGAAAGCGTCCAAAAGTTCGGCATGGGCCACCGATCCCACCTTGTCGTATATCCAAAAGTATCCATGAACCCAATCCATTGCCTCATGAAATTCCTTTTCATCCTCCGGTTTTTGCTTTCCTAGCGACTGCCTCACAATGTTTTGCAGGTTCTTTTCCGGTTTCATTTCGAGCGAACACAGGCAAACCCTACTACCCAAGTCGGCAAAGTTTATGAGCATGTGATTGAGCAACACGGTCTTTCCGTTTTTCGAGTAACCTGTCCAAACCGTCACCTCGGCCGGTCTAAACTTGATCGGTATTGCCCAGGGAGGATCATCCCCCGGCTCGACTCCACCCTCCGGGTAAAAGCATTCCCAGACTGCTTCCCGGTAATCACCGGCCCTTTTCAAGCTCGGAGGATCAAGATCGCGAGCGTTTAAATACAATGAATCATAAAAGTCCGACCCTTCGTAACCGGCCAACAGGTATTCGTTCGCATCTTTTACGCCGTCCGGCCAATCGATCACGTAGGTTCTGGCGCGGCCAGTTTTTCGTATTATGTCGGCCGTTGCCCTTTGCCCGGCCTCATCCGAATCCAAGCACAGAAAAACTTTTATGAAGTCGGCCATCCAATCGAAATCGGCCTCAATCCATTCTTGGTTAGGATCAGTTCGACCCGACTCGCTCCACTTCGCGCCAAACGGCACACTTGTCGCATGAAACCCCAAATCCCATAAAACCATTGCGTCCAGTTCGCCTTCGGTAATGAACAATTCCGTGTCCCCCGGATCAACGGCCTGTAATCCGAACAAGCATTTGCCGGCCCCTTTGGGACCTGTCCATGTCTTGCTCTTGTCCTTTATGCTCCGATATTTGACCATTCTCAGCTCATCATTCGGTGAATAATAAGGAAATACCACTATCTCGCCTTGCTTCTCCCCGATCTTGTAGGCCCTTATGGCCTCCGGCGTAATCTTCCGCTCTTGCGTCAACCAATTCCACACAGCCCCACCTTCCTTGACCGGATCGAAATCCTGCGCCGGTCTTGCAATCGGAGTGGTTTGGCGCGGCTTTTTTTGCAAAAACTTCCAAGCATCGTCCTTCACGCCCAAGAAATCCTTGGCCTCGGTCAACGCTTCGCGAAAGTCCAAGTTCCGGCAAACAATCCAAAGCTCGAGCAAATTGCTTCCCTTTTCCACGGATGCGAAATCTGCCCATTGCCCGATCTTGGGGCCTGCGAGCACGACTTTCAGACTTTTCCCCGGATTGCCACGCACGTCCCCAATCGCCCATTCGCCTTGGATACGCTTGCCGCCCGGAAGCAAGTGGCGACAAACCTCCTCCGCTCGCTGTGCGAGCATCTGCTTTACCTCGTTGCCGTCCACTCAACATCGCCCCCCTTGCCAATCCCCTGCCTGCCGCCGCTTTTCATTCTCGCGTACTTTGGCCAGATACTCGCTTCTTTCCCTGGCCTCGCGCTCTTCCTCGGTTTCGGCCCACCTGGGCTTCTCCTTGGGATCGGGCGGTGGTAGAAGCCTCATATATTGGCCTTGCGTGGAATTGCTTAAAGCGATCTTGGAATTCTCGAGGCCCATTTCCTCGCATTGCTCGATCAAGGCGAGGTAGGCGGCGCGCGATATTTTTTTGCCCATTTCTTCTCGCACTTGCTCGTACAATTCCCACGAGGATTTGAATTTGGAATCATTGAAGAAAATATGATCCTTCTCATATCCCCCTTGGGGGATTATAGGGGGTTCTATTTGTATTTTATCTTTAATACAGAAACTCTGTTTCTCGCGCGCTCGCGAGGATTTGCGGGATTTTGCGGGATTTTGCCGGAAATTGCGGATTGACTGACGAACGGCATCGGTTGGCTTCAGACCGGTTTCATCAACGATTCTTTTCAACTCGGCCGCGTCCTCGGCCGACAATCTTACGTCGATCCTCATACCGCGACGTGCCTTTTCATCCAACGCTTGATGGAACTTGGAGGAATGAGCCATTTCCCCGGCAATCTATAAACCGGCCATATCCCGGCCTCTCCGTTTGTTTTGCGTCCTTTGGTGATATACCTCTTGATGGTCGCCGTGGAGCATTTAAGCACCTCCGCGGCCTCCTCCAAGGTAAGCATCTGCTCGATGTCATCCTGTAGGCTTTTCAATTTATCAGTCATATCTTGATTACTCCTTTTTTCGTGGGGTGTCGGCAGGCCAAGGACCACACACGATCCCCCTTGGGTCGCTTGCATGGAATTTCCATGCCGCGAGTGAATTTGTTGTGATTCCGAACGCGAACAATCTGCATCTCGCTAGGCTTGAGATCAGTCTCATGGGATCGGGAGCAACCCAAGAGATGCGGATTGCTCCAAAAATGTTGTACCGTCAAGGTGGCCCGATCTTCGGTGGCGCAGCTTTCCGGTATATCGGCCCCTACGATTGCTTTGACGGCCTCGAGCGACACCTCTATGCCCTTGGGGGTTTGGCGCCATTCTTCCGGCTGTAATTGCTCCACACGCAATCGGCGCAGGAATGATCGCGAGATGCCCAATCGATCCGGAAGATCGGACTCGAGAACCCATTTGTCTAAAATTTTGTCCGGGGCAACGAATCCTACTCCGGCGTCTGCTGTTGCGCTCGAATCGGGGGGGGGGGGGGGGGGGGGGGGGGGGGGGGGGGGGGGGGGGGGGGGGGGGGGGGGGGGGGGGGGGGGGGGGGGGGGGGGGGGGGGGGGGGGGGGGGGGGGGGGGGGGGGGGGGGGGGGGGG
>VTLG01008755.1_pt1 | contig 42940 bp, 64 predicted proteins | sample 4694571 | NCBI WGS metagenome assembly VTLG01 (sample SAMN12604809, study PRJNA352737) | marine metagenome | biome: ENVO:00000447; feature: ENVO:00000209|ENVO:00000569|ENVO:01000036; material: ENVO:00002151; isolation source: viral sequences binned using virsorter ...
CATCGGCTGCATCAGGATCCACATCTGGTGGTGGAGGTTCAGGTAATGCTAAATATCAAATATCTATTGGTCCTGAGCTTTCTACTCCAGCTTTTGGTTGGGGCACAGATACATGGGGTTCAAGCACCTGGGGCACACCTTCTACAACATCAAATGTGACCCTAGAAGCTAGACAGTGGTCATTAGATAACTTTGGTCAACTATTGATCGCTACAGTTTTAAATGGAGGAGCTTTTGAATGGAGTCCTACCTCTGGTGTGTCTACAAGAGCTACAGCTATAACTGGTGCTCCTACTGCATCTAGATTAAGCTTGGTTTCTACACCAGATAGACATTTATTGTTTTTTGGCACAGAAAATACGATAGGCACAACAAATTCACAAGATGATTTATTATTAAGATTTTCAAATCAAGAAGATAGAAACACTTATCAACCAACAGCAGAAAACACTGCAGGATCTTTACGTATTGCTGACGGATCACGGATCGTGGCTGCAGAAAGATCTAGGGGGCAAATATTAGTTTGGACAGATACATCATTACATAGTTTACAATTTATTGGTCCACCTTTTACTTTTGGTTTAAGACAGTTAGGTCAAAACTGCGGTATTGTTGGTAGTCATGCGGGTGTTGATATCAACGGTGTTAGTTATTGGATGTCACAAGATTCTTTCTTTTTATTTGATGGTTCTGTAAAAAAATTACCATGCACAGTAGAACAATTTGTTTTTAATAATATTAATGTCACTGGAGCAGAAAATGCTTTTGCAGGACACAATGGAGAATTTAATGAAATAATGTGGTTTTATCCTAGAACAGGGTCAGATCAAATAAACGCAATTGTTGCTTATAATTATTTAGAGGGGACATGGTGGACCGGTACTTTATCAAGAACTACGTGGATTGACAGAGAAGTATATGATAATCCTATAGCGACAGAGTACAGTTCTACAGCTACTGCTAACAATGAAGTTATTAGTGGATTAACTGATGGTGCTTCATCAGTGTTTTTACACGAAACAGGCAACAATGGAGACGGGCAAGCAATAACAGCTTTTGTAAAATCTGGTGTAGTGCAAATAGCTCAAGGAGATGAGTTTGCTTTTGTGTCTAAAATTATACCAGACATTGAAGATCAAGAGGGTGTTTTAAATGCAAAACTTGAATTTAAAAATTATCCTAACAATAGCACAAGTGTAACTAAAACAACTAGTTTTACAGACACCACGGACTTTGTGAGTCTTCGTGGTAGAGGTCGAGAGTTCACTGTTAATGTTGTATCTAATACAACAGGAACTGCTTGGAGACTAGGCACACAAAGATTTGACATACAACCTGATGGTAGAAGATAATGGCACAGCGTAAAAATGTTAAATACTTAAGTGTTGTAGCAGGGCTGCCATTAGGTATGATTCATGACGCTATTAAAGAGATCGCTAAGACACGCAAAGTGTTAAAGAAAAAAAGAGTTGGTAAAAGAAAATAATTCAACCCAATGGTAGAAGATAGACTTATACAACAATTAAAAATTCAAGAAATGTCTATTACTGAAGACACTATCTTAGAAAGGTTGTTAGATAGATATCGTTGGCCTAAACTTTATTCAAGTACCCTCCAACCAAGCGTTGAGGCAATAAAAGAAGATGGCACTAAACATCAAGATTTTTTTGATGATGACGATTATATAAATTCATTAGATTGTATAAAATCTTATGAGGAGGGTTACTCTTTAATAATTTCTAACACTGGCACTTTATGTAAAGACCTTTGGCTTATTCAACAACTTTTAAATCAAAACTATCAAAGACACATAAATTGTAACTTATACTTTGGTAATGGTAAAAAATCAGTATCTTTTCCTAAACATAATCATGAATATCCCGTTATTGTTAAAAACATATATGGCACATCTAAGTGGATAATTGATGAAAAAGAAGTAGTTTTAAAAGATCAAGATGTGATTTGGTTTGATAAAGGTGTGGATCATCAAGTCATAGAAATAAGTGATGCAAAATTATCTTTGACATGTAATATTCAATAATGGCTAAATTAACGTTACAAAGATTCCCTGATCCTAGACCTGAGTATGATGCACAACAGACTGCAGAGATAATCAGACAACTAGAAGAATTAATACAGCAACTTAACACTCAATATACACAGGACACACAAGAAGAGTCCACTAGAAGGAGTTGGTTTTTTTCTAATGGCTGATGTATTTAAAAGATTTATAACGAATGTTACCACAACAGACTTGACTACAGTGTTCACAGTTCCAACCGCTAACGTGGCTGCAACACCTCCTGTTCCTGTATCAACTTTTATTGTTAAAACAATTAATACCCATAATTATGACGGATCTGCAGCAGTAACTGTAAATGTCGATCACAATGATGGTAGTGCAGATTTTCAAATCTTTCAAGTTGATGTGGCGGCTTCAAACACAAACACCATAAGCACTAGTATGGTGTATCAAGAAGGAGACTCTATGAAAGTTCAAGCCAACGCCGCCTCAAGAGCGATGATAGAAGTTTCAGTATTGGAGGTAAAACAACAACAATAATGTATGTATTAGCTGACGTCCCAAAAGAAATATTAGAAATATTAAATAACGTAATAGATGAAAAAGGACTATCGCCTTTGAATCAAGATCTAGCTGGTAATATCAAACATGAGTATGCCATACCAAAAGGTAAGGCTGCGGTCTCGCCTATGTTGATGCAAATGATAATAAAGCACCAAGAAAAATATCCAAACTTTTTTAAAAAGGCGCACTCAACAATAAATTACAAAGCGTGCGAGATTGAACTGTTTAACCTTTGGGTTAACTTTCAAAAAAAATATGAGTTTAACCCAATGCATGTACACGACGGGTTATATAGTTTTGTAATTTGGCACAAGGTGCCTTACACCATGAAAGACGAAAAAGAAAGATTAGCTAGTATGATGGATAATGATTTTAGAGCAGGTATGTTTGCTTTCTTTTTTTCTGATCCGTCAGGTAAAATTACGCAAGAGGCTCTACCTGTTGACAAAAATTGGGAGGGTAAAGTGGCTTTATTTCCTGCTAATTTAAATCATTGTGTTTATCCTTTTTACACATCGGATGAATACAGGATATCTATATCAGGCAACTTAGGTTTTAAGATATAAACTATTGATTTCATGGCTTTTCGCCTATAAAACTATATTATGGCGAAAATTATAGATGAACCCGTCCTATTACGTCATGATGTAATAGACGGTAAAAAAGTCCCTGTATATAGTGCTAAAGTAGAAACAACAGTTACAAATACCAAGACAGGGCAAGAGTACGATTCACATGAGGAGTGTCAGGCAGATATTGACAATCCAGAAACAGAGACAACAGAGGCAGACATCAGAAGAGATGTTAATGTAATAGCACCTAATTTATTTAGTGGTGCAGCCACAGGCGAGGAGTAAAATGTTTAAGAAGATCCTACCAGTTATCACAGGCGCAGTGGGTTTCGCATTTGGCGGACCACTAGGAGCTTCGATTGGTGCAGGTTTAGGATCAGCAGTTAGAGGAGACAACCCCGCAAACATAGCCACATCAGCATTAATGGGTTATGGTTTAGGAGCCTTGGGGGGTAGCATGGGACTAGTTGGTGGTAAAGGACTAGGAGCGTTTGGTTCTAGTTTAAAAGGAGCTGCAGGTGTTGGGTTTCAGGCTCCTAGCACAGGAGTTGGAGGATCATCTGCTCTTTCTAGACCAGCTTTAGGTCAAGCCGCAAAAGACGCTGTCGCAAGGGAAGCAGCAAAAACAGGATTAGTTTCACAGGCCCTACAGTTTGCAAAACAAAATAAATTATTAACAGGTGCTTTGGGTTTAGGAGCGCTTCAAGGATTAGGTGCTTTTGACAAGGAAGAAACGTCAAGAGTTCCTCCTCCAGTTGAAGCGGGAAGTAGAGGCATGTTAGACATCACTCCTCCTAAAGCAGTTTTTTTTGATACTGCAACAGGACAATATGGAGCTTCTTCTCCAACAATACAACCAATAGCGAGAGTTGCTGATGGAGGATTTCCTCGTCGAACAGGACAGATCGACGGACCAGGAACAGAAAAATCTGACGACATTCCTGCAATGTTGTCTGATGGTGAGTTTGTAATGACTGCAAAAGCAGTTAGAGGACTAGGTGCATTGAATGGTGCCGATAAAGATGATAAGTTAGAGCAACGTCGCAAAGGCGCTAAAATGATGTATGACATGATGGATAAATTTGAAAAGAGAGTAGCATAATGGTTCAAGAAGTAGTTCAGTTTCAAAGACAAGCTCCTTTTATTGAAGATAGAGTAGAAAAATTATTAGCTTCAGTTTTTGGTATACCACAGATTGGAGAGCCAGGAGATCCTGACTTTAGAGAAGGACAGGAGGGACTAGCTGGAAGAGCCACTACTATCCCTGCCTTTGAGGTAGCAGGGCTATCTCCACAACAACAAGCAGCTATTAAAAGAGCACAAGAGGGGTTAGGTGCATATCAACCTTTTTTAGACGCTGCAGGCACCACGATAGGAACAGGGCTCGGGGCCTTGAGTGCTGCTCAACAGACTTTAGATCCAAATCAAATTTCTACTTTCATGGATCCTTTTCAACAACAAGTAACACAAGAGGCATTAAAAGAATTAGACAGGCAGGCGGAAATGCAATCTCAAAGAACTGCGGCAGAGGCAGTTGCAGCAGGGGCTTTCGGTGGTTCACGATTTGGTGTTCGTGAAGCGGAGGAGGCTAGAAACTTAGCACAGGTAAAATCGCAAAGAATTTTTGAAGACTTATCACGAAACTTTTTACAAGCACAACAAGCACAAGCTAGAACCGCTCAACAGTTAGGAACTTTAGGAACTCAAACTTTACAGGCAGCACAAGGACAAGCAGGATTGGGGCAACTTGGACAACAATTAGCATCTAGAGATATAGATAGATTATTAGGTCTTGGACAGTTAACACAACAGTTTGGTTTTGTAGATCCTACGACTCAAGCGTTTGTGCCTGGTCAAGCACAAATTGAAGCCGCAAGAGCAACAACTCTCGCTGAACAAAAAGAACCTTTTGAAAGAGTGGCTTTCGCATCTGATATTTTACGAGGCGTGCCTTCTTCACAAATAACTTATTCTCAAAGTCCTTCTCCATCACTACTACAACAAGTGGCGGGATTAGGTATCGCAGGATTAGGTGCATTTGGAAATATAACAGGAGGACTAGGAGGTATTAGCTCCTTGTTTGGAGGTTAGATGGCTATTTTAGACAGACCTATGTTTCAACGACGACTGACCAAAAACCAATTACGTCAGTATGGTTTACCTGCATTTGCTAATGGTGGTATTGTTGGAATGGGACCAGGGCAGTCAAGAGCTATGACTGGTGGCACCACACTCGCTTCGGTTCCTAGAGTTAAGACCGCAGATCAATTACTAGAGGAGAGTCAAGGAACATTAGGAAAATTTTTAGTCGGACAAAGGTTTAGAGATGAAGCGTTCGAGAGAGAAAAAGAAGCTGAAAGATTACTAATACAAGCCGCTGCTGCTGATAAGGAAAGAAAAGAAAAAGACAAAGCAGATAGAGAAGCTCTTCAAACTTTGAGAGAAAAAGAAAAAGAAAAAGAGGATAAAAAGAAGGATGATTTTTTAAGAAAACCTGCTAAGGAGGGTTCAGATACAATAGATAGATCAGACGATGTCGATAAGAATATAGGTGATGAAGAAGAAAAAGTTTCTGACTTTGAGGAGTTGAAGAAAAAGTATTTAGAGAAGTCTGAGTTATATAAAGAGTTATTAGGCAATCCAAAAGAGATGATTAAAAGACAAGGTTTTTTACAACTAGCACAGTTTGGTTTAAATTTGGCATCCGCTCAAGGATCAAACTTCTTAGACAAAGTTGCTAAATCTGCAAAAGATCCTTTAAATGCTTTCGCTGAATTAGGTAGAAAAGCCTATGAAGATGAAAGAGCAGTAAACTTACTAGCACTAGAGGCAACAGAAAAAGATATAGCCACAGAACAGGATGCAGCACTTAGAAGAGAACTCACATTACTCGCTAAAACTGATCCTGATAAACTCACTGATTTTGAAAAGAACTATAACAGAATAGTAAAAGAGTTAGGTTTAGGACCTGATGATAACAAAGACTATGCAATACGAATAGCTAGAGGATTAAGTGGAGGAGAATCAAGAGGAGACACAATATTAGATATATTCAAACTTCTTAGAGACGATCCATTAAACATAGGAACAACCGACAATGATCTCTACTCACGAGCAGAAATATTGGTAGACAGATCAATTGGTGCAGAGACAACAACTGATACAACAAATACAGAATTTGTTCCTGTGGTTATTACTGAAAATATGGTGGAGCGAGCACTGCAACAAAATGAAGGTGCTACAAGAGATCAAGTAATTAGTCAACTAGAGCAAAAAGGCCACGACGTTAGTAACGTAAAGTGAGAACGCCATGGCTGAGTTAGATTTTTCAGGCATCTTACCAGAGGATAAAGATAAGAAAGATTCTTTAGACTTTTCAGGTATTGTAGAAGACGAAAAAGAGAAAGAAGAAGACAAAGGATTTTTTAAATCTATTGGTGATGCATCTCTCAGTGGAGGCGCAGGTTTAGTGTCTGGTGTTATAAAAATACCAGAAGGATTTGTGTCCTTAGGTGCAGAGTTAATTGATTTAGGATTTGATACTCAAACTGCAGATGCAGTTGAAGATTTTTTTGACAAGATGAATCCTTTCGAGGAGGTCGCTGAGAAAACTTTAACAGGTAAGATTGTAGAGGGACTAACTCAATTTGGTGTGCCTAGTGTTGCAGGTTACAAGATAGGAGCTAAAGTAGCACAAAAGGTTTTAGCTAGTAGAACAAAAGGAAAACATATTTCATTAAAAAAAGTAAAGTCTTTATCTAGTAAAAAAAGACAAGAGGCTTTTTTAAAAAGAAAACAAACTAGAAGAGAAAAGTTTTTAATTGGTAGTTCTGGTTTAGCAGGTGCAACTGTGGGTGAAACTGCAGCATATCAACAAGACTTAGATACATTATCAGGTGATTTCATAGAAGAACTTACAGGTAGTTCTGCACTAAGAACAGACAAAGAAGCACGAGAACCTGGAAGATCAGATGCCACTAGAAGAATTTTAAACAGAGCAAAGTTTGGTATAGAAGCAGGACTTTTGGGAGGAGCCTTGACAGGTATCTTTACGGGAGTAGCCACCGCCGCTAGATCAGGGGGTAAAGCTGCTTTTAGTGCCGACCCTATTGAAAGAGTATTTGGTAAGATTGCCAATCAGTTCACACCAAACGGACCCGTTAGCAAAAGATTTTTTGCCGAACAAAGGTCTGCCATAGATTCTATTGAAGCATTTAGAGACATTGCAACCGATACCTCTCTAATACTACAAAACACCGCTGAGGATATCGCCAAAAGTTTAAAAGGTAGTGGTGTCATGAGAAGGTTGAATGGTCCCAAATATGAACAATTAAAAAAACTCATCGGTGATAAGTTAGAGAGTTATGGGGCTAAATCAGACTTTGATAAGGCATCTAACACTTTTGCTTACACATTAAAAACAGACAAACAAAAAGCTGCAGATACAGCACTTAATAAGTTTTTAAAGGATAATAAAATAAAAAAAGATTTAGTGGAAAGATTAGATAAAGATTTATATGTGGCTAGAAATCAAATAGATGTATTCTCAGATAAGATAGGCGAACTTGCTCAAAAAAGAATAGACGAGGCGGATAGAACATTATCAGGGACCGCAAGCACTAAGGCTAAAGAAGACGCAATTAAAACAAAAAAAGAAGCGGAAAGATTATTAAAAGCGACTCAAGCAAACTATGGCTCTTATCTAACAAAGCAATATCAGTTGGTTCAAAACAAACCTGGTGGAGCATTAGCTAACGGGTTGTCAAAGTATGAACCAGGAGAAGATGCCATACTACAGGCGGAAAATTTCTTTGTTAATAAATTATTAAAAGTTAGAGCTAAAAAGTTAGCAAATACAGATAAGGTAAAAGTAGCATTATTGAGAGATTTACAGTCAGGTAAAATAACTAGCAAACAATACAACGAGCTTGTTAAAAAAAGAGCAGAAGAACTTGCTAATAATCCTAAAAGTTTGAATGATGTTAGAGATCAGGCCTCTGATATTGTTAATTATATTATTAATCAAGCAGGACGAAACGTGGAGGGCGTTGCAACTGTTGATAAAAATTTAGCCAAAGAATTAACTAAAGAGGGGCTAGATTTAAGTGAAAATATTTTAAAGAGCAGGAAACTTCCGCCCGAACTACGAGCGCTATACGGTGAGATAACTGATCCTTTTTTTAATGTAGCAAATACGCTATCGAAACAAGCAGAGTTTATAGCCAAGTATGATTCTTTTGAAAATTTATTGAGAGCCAACAAAAATACAAAAGGACAGAACACAGTATTTTTTGATAAAAGTGAATTAACAGCTATAGGAAAAAGATTAGGCATAGACCCTCAAAAAAGATTAGTTGAAATTAAAACTAGTGGTCCTTTAAAAACTCCGTTAGACGGTAAGTTTACATTTAAAGAAGTGGCAGAATCTCTTAATGATCAAGGGTTGGCTTTACAAGATAATTGGTACAACAACCTTTACAAGTATATGATTTTGTATCCTAAAAGTTTTTCTAACCAAGCTAAAACAATCTTCTCTCCTTTCACGCATGTGCGTAACTTCGTATCTGCTGCTATGTTTACAACAATGAATGGTAATATTTTATTTCAAAACCCTGTACAAACAGGAAGATTGTTTAAGGAGGCTTTTTTAGATTTATACAATCCCTCCTCAGCGGCAGCGGTTAAGAGAAAAATAGATAGAACAAGATTAGGAGTTAGAGGCACGAGTGTTACAGGAATTGAAACTGCAAGACTCGCTAGAGAAACAGGGACTGATTTAACTAATAAAAACTATTCAGGATTTTTAGGAAAAACCATAGGCTCCATGGTAAATAAAGTGGGTAAAAAATTTAGAGATGCATATATGTGGGAGGATAATGTTTGGAAAGGTTATAACTTCGAAGCAGAAAGAAGTTCTTTCAGAAAAAATTTAGAGGGACTTAAATTTACCCCTGCAAAATTACGAGATCCTAAATTTGTTGCAGACATGGAAAAACTTGTTGGTAGAAAAATAGGAACTCCAAGAGCAGATGGCACTATCGACATTCTTGATGATCCTTTATTTAGAAAAAATGTTTACAAAAGAGATGGTCAAAATGCATATAGAGATTTAGGTCTATCTAAATCAGTCCCTGAAAACGAATTAACAGATACTTTTATTGATAACATGGCAGCAGAGATAACTAAAAATCAAATACCCAACTACGAGTATGTGGGACAGTTTATTAAAAATTTAAGAAGACTACCCCTTGGCACATTTGTTGCTTTCCCTGCTGAGATAATTAGAACAGGATTCAACACGATTCAAAGAGGGGCAAGAGAGGCCACAACCGCAGGATTTAGAGGAACAGGATTAAGAAGATTAGCAGGTACATTGACCACCGCTACTGTCGTGCCCGCAGGATTAGTTGAATTAGGCAATCAACTTTATCAAGCAACAGAGGATGAGATGACTGCTCTTCGTCGTATTGTTCCCTCTTGGTCAGAGAATGGTTTGTTGATGGCAACAGGCAGAGATAAAAACGGACAACTAGAATACGCTGATTTAAGTTATATCTTTCCATACGATCAACTAATTCGTCCTGTCACCACTATGTTTAATGAGGTGGCAAAAGGAGAAGCCACAGAAGAGTCAATTAATAAATCTTTATTTGATGCAGGTGTAAAATCTATGGCAGAACTAGCGGCACCTTTCGTTTCTGAATCTATTTTTGCGGAGGCTTTTATAGACTTAACTGTAAGAAGAGGGAGAGATCCTGGTGGTAGGCCCGTATGGAATCCAGAGGATCCTGTCGGTGAAAAACTTTTTAAAGGAACCATGCACATTCTTGATCCTTTTATACCTGGTTCGTACAAAGCAGGAACTAGAATAGCTCAAGCAAAAAGAAATAAAGCAGATAAAAGAGGAAGAACATTTGATTTAAAGGATGAGGGTTATGGTATATTTGGGTTTAGACAACAAAAATCTGACCCAGACAGAGCGGCTCCTTTTATATTTACTGAATTTAAAGATTTAAAAGGTAAGGCTCAAAGAACCTTTACAACGGATGTACTAAGAGGTGGAGAGATTACCGCAGGAGAAATAATAGAACAATACATAGGATCAGAACTTAGAAGATTTGAAATTTATAAAAACTTTTATCAAGATGTTGAGGCTTTAAAAACTTTAAATATAAATAAAGCGGAGTTGGCAGCACAATATGAAAGAATAACAAAGACAGATAGAGGCTTTTTGGAGTCAGGTAAATATATACCTCAAGTCCCCACTAGAGGAACGATAGAAAAGTTTATTCAAAACTACATGAAATTAGAGGAAAACTTAGGAAGAAAAGTTGATCCCACAATAATAGATGCTCTTCCATATATAACTGAATTTATACGAAAAAACGCAGGTGTAGGTATAAATGAAAATTTAGACATAGAATTAAATCTCCCTCAATCATTATTCAATCAAGAACCACAACCTAGTGAACTTGACTTTAGTGGAATATTACCATCCCCCAACACTAGCACAGGAACCACTATCACCGGACAAGGGCAAAAACCTACAACAAACCTTGATCAGACAACAAAGAAAGCTATTATAACTGACATGGATACAACTGAAGCAATAGCGGAAAGACAAGGAACTATCTAATGGCAAACGGACCACCAGGATTAGCAGAGAGCAGAGTAAAAAGAGTTACCTCTCGCCCGTCTAAAACTAAAGAACAAATAGGACGTGAACTTGATATAGCTCGTGGCCGTAAAGAATTCTTTTCTGACAGACCAGATGTATCTGATGACAGAGCTTTAAGAAGAATGACACAAGCTGATGAGCTTCAGCGTTTTAAAAATTTATTTACCAAACCTGTTCAAGGTTCTTCAAATCTTTTACAAATGACAGCAGATGCCCCTCGTACTCTTGCAGAAGAAGAAATGAGATTAGCTAATTTATACGGTCCCACATTTAAAGAAATAGGAAGCGATATTGGTTTTGGACTTGGGAGTATAGCAAAGGGTGTGGGAGACAGAATTCAGTCTGGTAGCTTTGGATTATTCGGACTTGCAAAAGATTTGTTTAATAAATTTACTGATAACGCTACAAAAGCAAAAAATGCATTAGTACAGGGGTTTAATAATTTAACTGATGTCGAACAAGAAGTAATAAAAAATCCAAACAAATATTCTCGAATGTCCTCTCATCCGAGAGTGCAAGGAATTAAAGACATAGAAGCATTTCAAATGAGTGAGTTGGATAAAGCAAACTTAATAAAAGAAAATATGGATAGAGTAACGACTGTTGTCGATCAAGATGATTCTTTTAGAAGAACACCTGCCACAGGAATTACAACCTCACCAACAGTATTCGACAATAGATTTGTAAGAATGCCTGGAAGTGGGTATCAGGCAGGCGCAGGTCTTCCTGCTATAACAACAAATAATATTCAAATTAAAGATGGAAAAGCCAAACCTATTACTGATGAACAATTCATAGAACAACAACAAAAAGCAAATGAAATTTTTAGTGAACCTTTTTTTAATCAAACATCTAATCAAATGAACCAACCACAATTTGAAATTGTGACAGACTATGTAAGCCCTGAAGACAGAATGCAAAATTTAATAAATCAAAATATGCAGAATAATAATACAATGTTTAACAGTGGAGTAATGACTCCCTCGGAAACCGAAGATATATTCGGAATTAATTTACGACAATAAAGGAGATATATAATTATGATTAAAATTACAGACGCATTGAAGGCACGGGTACAGGACCATGAGGGCCTGAGGACATCCGTTTATCTCGACACACTGGGCAAAAAAACTGTGGGTATCGGCCACCTCGTGCAACCACATGAAATGGAAAGATTTGCCGAAGGAGTAGAAATACCTATGGATGAAATCATGGAAATATTTGAAATGGATTTAAACAGAGCAGCGGCAGGAGCTGATATGTTAATAGAAGATAATATTGGTCATGACTTGCCACAGAATGTGAGCGAGGTCATACTAGAAATGGTTTTTCAATTAGGCACCACGGGCGTATCTAAATTTAAAAAAATGTGGAAAGCGATGCGTGTCAAAGATTGGAAAAAAGCCGCTGAAGAAATGAAAGATTCTAGGTGGCACACACAGACACCGAAGCGTTGTGAATCACTAGCCGATATAGTGGCTAATACATAAGGAGTAAATCATGCCCCCAAAACTACCAAAACATAGACAATTTAGGGTCCCCAAAAAAGTAGAAAAGGACTCAGACATAGTAGGTAAAACCTCTAGATTAAGAGAAATCACAAGAGGTGAAAGAAAAGAAGCAGCATCTAAATTTAAAAAAATGAAAGAAAAAAATCTTGCTGACTTTACTAAAAAAAATAGACCAACAAGAGCGTCTCCTGGTTCAAATATTAAAAAGAGAGCAGATACTAAAAACTATAATGTTGGTAAATCAAAAGGCGGTGTTTCTTTTGGGGAAGCGTTTAGGCACTTTAAAAAGAAAGGTGCAAAACAATTCACTTGGAATGGCAAACGCTACACCACAGAAACTAAATAGATCTTCTAGGGAAATTAGGTAAAGTTCCCTCTTCAAGATACCAAACATAAGCAGCTTGCCAATCTTTTTTATATTCGGCTTTTAAAAATTCTTTTAATGCCTTATCTGAGTCATGCTCAAGTGTTATAAAGTTTGTTAATTTTTTAAGTAATTCAATCATAATGTTCTCCTATTCGATAGAGAACATACGCTTATTTTTTACTTTTAGATATGCTATTAACAGTTTTCTGATGTGACTCTAATGCATCCCATACCTCAACCCTTGACCAATGAGCTAGGACACATTTAGATATGTCTTCGTGTAGAACTTTTAACCAACTAATGTCCATTGGTACAGCTCTACCTTTATTGCTACTAATATGATCTACTTCTTCGTTAGTTAAAGATAAATTTAATTTACCGTTGTCGTAAGATATTCTCATTTTATTTCTCCCCAGTTTTTACCGATTTTAGCCTCGCACTTAACGGGCACATGTAGTTCAACAGCAGACTCCATTATCTCTTTAATCTCTTTTACCTGGGTCTCATTGGCTATTGAGACATTGAGTTCGTCATGTATTTGAATCATAGGAACTATCCCTACATTTTTCCACAGATCCACCATGGCTTTCTTGGTTTGATCTGCTGCTGAACCTTGTATTAACCTATTCAATGCACGATAGGTGCCCGCTCTTTTCATTTCATTCCACGCCCAAGTTTTCTTGGCGTTTTCATGATTCATCATTCTTTTGTCGTGAAAGTCTTTGTTTTCCCAAAGATCAAATCGACATCTTCTGCCGAGCAGGGTGTTGATGTAGCCATTCTGTTCTGTGTATCGAGTGGCCTTAATAATTATATTGTTTAAAAAATGAACATTATCATTGTATTTTTTCTTCAAAGCCTTGGCTTGCTCTTGGCTAATATCTAGTGAATCTGCTAGTTTTGCAATTCCCATACCATACATAAGCCCTAGACCTATCGTTTTAGCTTCTTTCCTTGATATTTGAGCCATATTAGCGGTTACTTGATGGAAGTCCTTTCCTTCATGGAAGAACCTAATTAGGGTCTCAGCGCCCTCTAAATCGTGTTTTTTGGCATAATGTACGAGCAATCTAGGCTCTTGTTGAGAATAATCTAAAGATGCCCACTTTTCCCCCTTTTCAGGTAAAAACAAAGATCGTATCTTAGGGCCTATGATTTCATTGCGAGAAGGGACCTGTTGTAAGTTTGGATTATTCATGGACAACCGCCCACTGACTGTGCCTCCGAACTCCCCCTTGAGTTGATTAATCTCAGCGTGAATCCTACCATCAACATTATGTTTTAATATCGAATCAATAAATGTTGTGTGAGCTTTGTTATATTCTCTAGCAACAGATATTGATTGAATCAAAGGATTGTCGCTTTCTTTCATCAAAGTATTACTAATCTTAGCTTGTTTATTTTTTTCTGTGAGTTCGTATTTCTCTCCAAGTTTATCAAATATTTTTTGCAAAGACGCTGCTGCATAAATATCTGAGCTACCAATATCTATTGATGTTTCTTTTTTAATATTAGAATAAATTTTCTCCTCTTCTGTTTTAAAAAATTTCTTTGTCTTTTCTGCTCTCTCTAAATCAACACGAACTCCTTTCCATCTCATCTCTAACAATAATCTAAGTAGTTCAGTTTCTAAATTAAATATATCAGTGAGTCCTTGTTTTTGTATTTCAACTCTTAGAAACTCCCAAAGTTTTAATGTCAGTTTAGTATCTTGTTCTGCGTAAATCCCTGCATATTCCACGGGGACGAGATGCATATTCTCTATTGCTTTGAAGCCATGCTCTTTACCAAAGTCTTCTAAAATATTTCCTTGCTTTCTCTCTCCTAAATAGTCTTTGGATAAATTATTTAAACTATAACTAAATCTATTTTCATCAACTAAAGGTGCTGCAATAAGTGTGTCATATATTTTTGTAACATCACACTCAACACCCCAACGCCTAAGCCAACCCAAATCATAAACTGCATTATGGCAAATAATAATTGGATCTTGTTTAAATAATTTTTTTAGCCATTTCTTAACATCCTCTTCAGAAAAATTACCACCTCTTTCGTGGCGCACAGGAAAATATCCATCAAAACCATCAAAAGAAATAGCGACACCAACAACAAATCCTTTGTTTGTGGCCCACCCACCGCCAAAAGTTTTAATCTCTGGATCATACGTTTCTAAATCTATTGCTACTTGCTCAATATTTGTAATGTCAGGGAAGTTAGGTCTTGTCCACTCTGGTTTGTTTTCTTTTTTTAACAAATCCATTTGTTGTTCAAATATCATCTAAGTATCTCCTCATATTCATAAGGAGAAGTTGAGGGGACAATATATAAATTTTGTTTTGCTCTAGTCATTGCAACGTAAAAAACTCTTCTTTCGTCATCTCTGTTCGCCCACATGTTATCATTAATTCTTTTGGAGATATCAGAAAATACTACAACATTCTGACTCTCTCCGCCTTTTGCACCATGAATCGTAGATAATTTTATATTAACTTTTTCATCTAAATCATGCCCGCTATTTAGTATCTGTTTAATATATATTCTGTCGTATTCTTTTATTCTACTTAAAGCTACCTCCCAAGGTGTGCTCAAAGAAATATTTAGTCCCCACTCTTTTGATAATGTTTCATAAGAAAAATTACCCTCTTGATCTGCTCCAGGTAAACCTTTTTTACCACGGGACACTCCCTCTGATCCTAAAGAAATGTATTGATACATTGTCTTCACGCTTTGATATGAAAGTTGTTGTGCTTTTTGTAACGCTATCCAACCACGATATGCCACCACAACGTCAGAGGCTATGGAGAGATAATTATTTTTTTCAAATAAAAAACCTTTATTTTTTAATTCTTCTGCAATGTTATTAATGTAGTAATTTGTCCTTCCTAAAATTAACCACTGACCTTTTCTTAAATCTATACTTTCAAAATTTGTATTTTTAACCTGACCTTTATCCGATCTAGGTTGCCAATCTTTACTAATTCTTTTTTTAATTCTAGACACTAATGTATTTGATTTTAAATAAATTGTTTTAGGTATTCTATATGATTGATTTAACACTTGCAAATGACAGTCTAGGTCAATTAACTTCGAAACATCAGCACCACTCCAAGAATAAATGGCTTGATCGTCATCTCCTGCTAGATAAATAGCTTTGGCTTGTTTCATCATAATCTGAACCATTTGCCACTCATTTGGTTTTAAATCTTGAACTTCATCCACTATGACAATGTCTAGTTTTGGAGACATTTGTATTTTATTAAACTCTGTAATTAAATCTGTGTAATCTTTAATGGTTCTATTTTTTTTAAACAAACGATAGTTTTTGTCTATCTTTTGTAGTCGAGCAAAGCCTCCTTTGACATGTCCGAACTTTCTGAACTCCTCCTCTAAAGAAGTATTTTTTACCCTATATAAATCTATTAAGTGTAGCCCCGACTCTTCTTCTCCCACTACATTCTCCTCTGCCTTGATAGACTGAGATATATCTATTCCATATTCCCTGTAGAAATCTTTGAAGTCTTGCTTTTGTATGATGTCTGTATTAGTGCAGCCCATCCATTGATAGGCTAAACTATGTAAAGTTCTAAACCATTTTAATTCTTTACGAGGAAGTTTAAATTTTGCACACGCTCTATCTATTGCCTCTTGTGTTGCTTTCCTTGTAAAAGAAAAATAGCCAATCCTATCTGGCTCACGGCCCTCGGACAACTGCTCTTCAACAATACGTAATAGTGTTGTTGTTTTACCTGTACCTGGGGGACCTATAATCTTACAAACATTTTTTAAAATGGTATGGTCTCCTCTTTTATTTCTTCTTCAGGCGGTAATTCTACCTTAGTGTTAAACTTATCATTAGGGACCCACCAAACCAATTGACCTTTTTTATTTCCTAATTTTCTTTTGGTGCTATCTCCGCCCAACTCTCTTAGATAGATACCTAATTGAATACCTGTCAGTTGAGCATACCTTCTGTTCTTCATAAACTCTTGAAGTTGATCTAATCTAAAATAAACTTTATTGTCCTCCTCGTCCACGAAACACTGACCATTGAGAATCTCTTCTATATCCACTGCGTTTGCTTGATTAGAAATATATCTGTTAAGAATAGTTTTAAACTGCCCCTCTGGTGTAACTTCAAAATCGGGAGCCACTTTTATGGCTTTTGAAACAATGCTTAAAACAAAAGCATCCCAATCATCACGATTCATCATTGAAGGCATTGATGCAATTTTAGTTAAACACTTCTTTCTGAATTTATGTTGATCGTATAGCTCTTCTACATTTAGAACTAATCTATGCTCATCATTTAATGTGACATGATAAATAGTATCAGCATCATCACCATGCTGAACAACATTTCCGATATCGGTAATAACATTACTATCTCCTACTCCATACTTTCTAATTCTACATTTTGATTTATTACAATAAGAACACATGGGTTGATCTTTACACTTGTAGCCCCACTCTTTTTTATCTGCTTGCTTAATTATTTTTTCTAATTGTTTAGGAGATAAAGGGTCTGCAAAGTATTTATGATGAAACTTATGAACCTCTTCTTCATAGTTTTCTCCATATTTTTTCTTAGCAAAGATAGCGTATTGAAATAAAAAACTATCTCTACTGCCCTGTTGAACTTGTTTATTCTCTGTTAAATATGCTTCAATACAAAACGGTGCATCTTTAAACTCTGATGATTCGTTTGTTAAAGATAATTTTTTTAGTTGATCTAAGGTAATAGACTTTTTATCTACCTCTAATAAAAATTCATCTAAGGACAATGCATTGCCCTTATCGTTAAAAGCGTGCCTATCAGAATAATCATAACCATTATGATAAGGTAGATTAAGAAAGCTACCCACTTCCCAATCCTTTGTATTGATACCCTCTCTAATTAGTTTGTCTTGCTTTGGAAAAACTTCACAATGTCCTAGCCCCATCAAAGACGCTAACTCTTTAATCTTTTTCTGCACTGCTCCTGCGGGAACATAATCTTTAAAAAATAAAAAAAGATGTGCGCCACCACTTTTAGATTTGGTGACAACGAATGGTAAATTTTTTTCTTTAAGTTTGGTAACGATACTTAAATGATCAAGAGGATATTGATCTATGTCGATGCACCCCCAACGACATTTGTCTTCGTCGTTTATTGGAAAGATACCTAGACTAGGCCATGCACCTTTGAGATGATCCTCCCATAGAGTGTCCTCGATTTGTTGCTTATGGATAAAAGATTTACCCTCTGCTTTATTGTCTTCTCGAAAACTCTCACCAGGTTGGAACGTACCATAAGCACGCTCCAACCCTAGAAAGATCTCTTTAAATTTAGAGACCCTTGGTTCCATTAAAACGGAATGTCACCAGATGCGTTTGAAGTTTCAACTTCGTCATCATACTTAGGTTTAACAATACCTTTTCTGACAGACTCATTGAAATTTGCAGCCATATCAAAAGTGTCTTCCTTGTTTAAGAACTCACCTTTGTTGACAACCCAACCATACCAAGAACCTTTATCATTAGATTGTTTGGTAGTAGTTAGTTCGTAAATACGATACCAACTAGGAGCCAAGAAAAGTTTTTTGCTTTGTGGGTTTTGAATGAATTCATTCTTTAAACTATAAGCCCAACTTCTCGCAGCTTTTAATTGTGTTGCTTTCATTGATATGATTGCAGGCTCCGGAGCCACACCACCATTTAAAAGAAGCACGTAAAAGTTTGCACATTCCTCTAGGTAGTTTCCGCTCTCAAGACGGAATTTACCGTCATCTCCACGTACTGCGTTGGTCGGTTTATCTTTTGCTGAAAAGATATTGACAGGGGCAGAGGAACCTTTACCTCTGTCTTGCCATTCCAACCACACTTTTTCATACCCACAGACAACAACTTTGATCCCTTCTTGTCCAGGGTACACTTTTTTACTCACAGAATTTAAAATCATTCCAGCTTTTGCACCTTCAATTTCTTCTAACTCTGGAGACATTTGTGCCAAGACTTTTAATCTTGGCGTTGCGATATCATCAGTGGTGATGGTATCGAGACCTGTACCTGCAAACTTCTCAAGGTTTTCCATGTTCATTGCAGGTAGTTTTTCAGCCTTTGTGGTGACTGCACCATTTGCTTTTGCATTTGTCATTTTTTATTTTCCTATTGTTATTTTTTTCGTTCGATCTTCACTTTTTTAAAAGTGTAAACCCCAAACTTTTCTTGATCAACAGATGTCATCGAACCCTTGGCAATCTGTTCCTCTACTAGTTTGGAGAGTGTATTCCAGGGCACTGCCTTTTTATTACTCGGATACAGACCTCTGTCTTGTAACTCTGTAATTAAATTAGTAGCGTCGGAATCTTGACCACGACCAAAGGTCAACTTTACTTCGTTCTTGATGACATCATCAAGCCCTAGTTCTTGCAACCTAGAAAAACAATAGTCTTCGTTTTCCATAGTGATGTTTGCACGTAGTTGATCTTTGACGGAAACTTTTGAGCCATCATTTAGAGTAAGAGATTTTACTCCGGCTACTTCAATCATCGAAGGAATAATTTCATTCTCTAATTGAAACTCTCTGTCTTTTGCATTTTTTATTTCTGCCTCTTTGTCTGTAATGAATTTACGAATATCATTTAATTCGTTACAGGCTTCACCGAGATCTTTCACTTCTGAGCTATCTAAAGAATTAATCTTTGATTGCTCATATGCTTTATCTAATAGACCCATTTTATTCTCCTATTTTAATTCTATTGTTATAGGAATATATATAGCACTTTCTCTATCCCATTTCAATACCTTAAAATTATTATTTGTAATTTTTCCTGCGACTGCACAAACTATGCCAATCAATACAGGATCTCCCATCAATAATAAGTAATCACTTGAGGTAAAATCTTTTAATTTTTTCTCAACAGAAAATACAAATCTTGATGAATTTACTTGAACTTGCCTTGGATTTTCAAACATAATGTAGGGAGTTCCAAATCTCTCACAGTCAGATATATCTCGATAACCTCCTGTAGGCAGTTTCGTATTCGTAGTTACATATACTTTATTCATTTTCTAAAATTTTTTTTATAGTTAAACCTAGCACGTAAGGTATCTGAGGAACAACTGAGTTGCCTAAACATTTAAGTCTGTCCACCCGCTTGGGTACCCCATGAGCCACTCGACCCACGTCGGGTTCAAACTCCCACCAGGAGCCGATTCTTGATACGCTACTTCCGTCTCCAAATATTTCTTGTGTCTCAGTTTCGCCATGTTCTCCGTCAGTCTCATACCCATTCCTATTGCTGCCCTCGGTGTCGGCCACATTACTTGCTCTCTCAGGTTTGAGCATCCTCCTTTCTTCGCTTTGTCCGATAACTGACTCGGGTGTCTTATTTGATTTGCTCTCGTTCCATCCGTTGATTGTGGAGTTGCCCACATTACTCTGCCCTTCTTGGAAATTTTTTTGTAGTTCAGGTTCGGTCCTGTATCCTTGTGGTCCCTCGCTATTGGAGTCGGCCACATCTTTACGGGCTCGTGACTCTGTGAGTCTTTCACTGCGCTTATCAGATTGATCTGATGATTCTTTTCCCTCAAATTCTTTTGACTCCTGGGTCCCCTCTGTCCGTCCCAAGCGTTCGGAGTGGGCCATAATCCAGACTCTTTCTCTTTTGTGGTTGGCGCCGATGCTAGAAGCTGAAATACTAAACGTCCTTGCGGAGTAACCTTCACTCTCCAAGTTCTCGAGCACGGTGTCGAGACCGAGTTTAATGTGTCCACCAACATTTTCTCCAATAACCCAAGTTGGCCTGAGTTCCTGGATAAGTCTAAACATTTCTGGCCAGACGTGTCTCGAATCTTGCTCACCTTTTTTTCTACCTGCGACGGAGAAAGGTTGGCAAGGATATCCTCCTGTGATGATGTCGATGGTATTAATTCCATCTGCTTTAAGTCTTTCATAATTTAACTCCTTCACATCATTATAAATTGGTACAGTTGGAAAATTCTTTTTTAAAACTTGTTGGCAATAGTCATCGAAATCACAAAAAGCAACTGTCTTTGCTACGCCCGCAGATTCTAATCCTAAACTAAAACCGCCAATACCACTAAATAAATCTAAGTGTGACAACATTCTATAATTATATAACTATGATACATAGATTATTTCCTATAAGATTTCAAGCATGAAATATTTCATGTTGCTTTGGTTGTGTATAAACGATCCTTTTACATCCTTAGAAAACACCTGTGTTCAAGAAATAATGCCTACTGTTTATGACACTTTACAAGAATGTGCCATAGATGCAGAACGAACCTACAATATGATGAAAGCCGATAAATTATACTTAACCACATTTTGTAGTAAAAAAGACTTGACAGCAATATAAGTTATCCTATACAAAGAACTTAGAAAGTTTTTATTAGTTATGTATCCGAATTTTAAAACGAAACCGTTTAATCATCAATTACAAGCATTGGGTTGTAGTTGGGAAAAAACAAATTTTGCCTACTTCATGGAAATGGGGACAGGCAAATCAAAAGTATTGATTGATAATATTGCCATGCTTTATGATGCAGGTGAGATTAATGCAGCAGTTATCATTGCACCAAAAGGTGTATACCGTAATTGGGAAAGATTAGAAATACCCGCACATCTACCTGATCATATTGAAACTAGAGTGACCACCTGGGTGGCACCGAGTTCTAGAAAAAAAGAAGACCAACAAAGTTTAGATAAGTTGTCTAATTCTTTTGAAGGATTAGATATTTTTTTAATGAATGTTGAGGCCTTAGCTCATCAACCTGCGGTGCAGTTTTTAGAGAAATATTTATTGGGTACACTAGCAATGTTAGCTATAGATGAAAGCACCACGATTAAAAGTCCAACTGCGAAACGCACAAAAAATATTTTAAAAGTTTGTAAAAGAGCATCTTACAGAAGAATATTGACAGGATCTCCTGTTACTAAAAATCCTTTGGATTTATATTCTCAATGTCAGTTTTTAGATGAAGACCTTTTAGGGTTTAGTTCTTACTACGCTTATAAAGCTCGCTATGCTATCGAAGTAAAACGACATAGTTCTACTCATGCTTTTCCTCACATCGTTGGTTTTCGAAACCTAGATGAACTATCTGTAAAGTTGGAAACTTTTTCGTTTAGAGTATTAAAAGAGGATTGTTTAGATCTGCCTTCGAAAGTTTATCAACCTCGATATGTTGAGATGACTAAAGAGCAAGAGAAAGCGTACAATGATCTATCGACTTTTGCTATTACTCAACTCGACCAGGATATTTTATCAGTTACAAATACAATGACAATGCTCCTTCGACTTCATCAGATTACTTGTGGCTACCTGCCCACGGACGACGGACAATCAATACCTTTGAAAAACAATAGACTTGATGAGCTGCTAAATGTAATAGAAGAAACAGAGGGTAAGATTATTATCTGGGCAAACTATCGACAAAGTATTTTTGATATACAAAAAGCATTATCAAAAAAATATGGAGAAGAAACTGTGGTGACTTACTTCGGTGATACTAAAGATAAAGACCGACAAGATATCGTAAAAATTTTTCAAGACAAAGATAGTGATGTCAGATTCTTTGTGGCTAACCAACAGACAGGTGGCTATGGACTAACATTGACCCAGGCACATACTGTTATCTACTTTTCAAATAACTATGACTTAGAAAAAAGAATTCAATCAGAGGACAGGGCGCACCGTATCGGGCAAAAAAATAATGTGACTTATATTGATTTGATATCTGAGAAAACTGTTGATGAGAATATCGTTAATAGTCTTAGAAACAAGATTGATTTAGCATCACAATCGTTAGGTGAAAAACTTAGATCTTGGTTGATAGAAGGGAAAAATAAAAAGACTTGACAATAACGATAGGAGATACTATATATTATCTTAGAAATACAGGAGAAATAAAATGGGCAGAGTAAAAGAGCTACAAATAGAAATGGAGCAAGAACTATCAGGAACCTTTTCAGTTTTTGATGAATCAATGGCAAAAGCCAATGAACTTCCAGAAACGAAAGGCTACCACAGATTGACTAAAGAACACAAACAACAGTATGAAACACTGATTAAAGACATGCAGGAGTTTTATACTCTTTTAGAAGATTATGCGAAGGGAGAAATAGTATGACCGACACGACAAAGTATAAGTCAGTTATTGTGAGAGTGGAGACCCACAAGAAGTTAAAAAAACTAGCAGGAAAAGATAAAAAAATATCAGGTATCCTTTCTCAATTAGTGGACAAAGAGTATGACAAAAGAATTCAAGCATAGTTTAACTGAAAAAGAAAAACAGAAATTTAAAGAGAATATGATTAAGATCATTGAGTCTAAAATTAAAAATGGTGCAGAGCCTAATCTAGAATACGATAAGGAGAAAGGTTCTGCATATCATTGGCTATCAGAGTTATGGGCCATGGCAGAAGTCCAAGGTGAAATAAATTCTTTGAGAAGCTGCAGGCAAATATTAAACAGTGATCTTAGTGAGTTAGATGATTTAGAAAATTTGGGTAAAAAGAATATGAATAGGATTCTTCACTAGTAATGAGGAGGAGGCACCTACAAGATCTCCGCAGGTCTTTTTCATAATCATTATCATGGTGTCTCCTCTTGATTGCTGATAGCGAGAATCAGTAATATCTCTGAAGTCTACCTCCCAAACAGATGGATGAGATCTGTTTTAGCTCTCGCATGAAATCCAGGGGTGTAATACCCCTGGTGAAGTTTCGATCGGTAGGGATTTTGACAATTTTATCCTACGCCTAGAACGATCGGATAGTACGTTGGGTCTACACCCGTCCGTGAACAGCGGGTGCAATGTACGAAAGACCCGCTTACGGGGCATTAGTCATTGTTAAAGTCATGTCAATGACCTCCTTTCTGCCGTGAGCGGGTACTTTTTTGCTTGACTTTAAAAGTTGTTGATAAAACAGAATAAAAAAGGGGGCCGAAGCCCCCAATTTAATTATTTATTTTTTGCAATACGAAGGGCTTCTGTCATTTTATCTTGAGCATCACAGATTTCCTTCAGCGTTTTTTTATCAGCGTCAAACCACATGGTGTCTTCTTGGCTATGACAGAACGGATCGTCATTTCCAAAACAAAACAAACGTATTATTTCAATATCTCTTTTAGTAAGATTTACATAATACGATCCATCACCACATTCAACGATGAGTTCTTTGTTAGGCATTCCCCTGTTTCTCCTTCCTGCCCCCATTATATAGGATATATCCCATAAAGTCAATTGGACAAAGTGTCGCAGGTAAAAGTTGGAAAATTGTCTTCAACTTAGGGGATAACTTTCCATAAATTAAAGCTTGACTTTTTAATATCATTTTATCTAAAAAAAATATATAAATACCTATATAAGCGGGAGCATTTCCCTGTTTCGATCTCCCGCTTTAACAAAGGACAACGATATGTTGAACGATATAAAAACAAAAATCGTGCTATCTGTCCAAAGACAACAGATGTACGACCCGGTGTTGAAAGATACAGTAGGTAAAGTCTTGGTGACTTTTTCTGACGGGGAAGTGAATGGCTATCTAGAAGAGGATTGGGATAACTTATTAGACCAGGTAGACTCTATGCTAGAACAGGCTTTTATTATGGAGCCGAAGGCTTTTCGACCTCAGTTGGATTAGGCTTTATTTTCGATATCTTATTTTGTAGTGATGCTATGAGCAGATTGCGTAGCTCTGTGGGCTTTAGGGCCTTGTGATTTAATTCAAATTTTTTCATGAGAACTTCTAGTATATCAAAGTTCGCAAGTCAATATCTATAGTAAAATTTAAATAAATTACTTGACTTCTTTTTTATCCACGATCCACTGACCAGGGATCACTTGTACCCGACCGACGTCATTATCCATCTTATTAGAGCCGAGATCCGCAGCGATAATGGTATAGTTTTCGTTCTCATCAATAACATAGCCCACAGAAGTGACTTCGGGAGGTTTAATCTTGAGTGCTTCTTCAAAGGTGTGCCAACCTGATGCCATTTCATAAGCATCTAACCATTTAATAACATAGAGTTTTTTCCTGGGATCAGTTTTAGTTGTTCTCCCAACTTGTCTGCGTTCGGATGTTTTATCTTTGCGAACCAACCCTCTTCTCCTCTTACATGTGTGACTGTATTAATATCATGTTTTGCCAAACCTCTATAACAACCCTGCTTCACTGAATCTAACCTTACATCATCCCCAACCATAATACCACCTTCCATTATCTTAGGCCACCAATTGTAAACATCCTTTTCCACCGCCTCTAGCGTGTGGTCCCCATCAATAATTACTGCTGCAACTGAATTTGTAGCAAAAGAATCAAGAATATTTTGATTATCTGATCTATTGACATGAACTATGAGCCTTTCATCCTGGATGTAATCATCTAAATTTCTCATGAACTCGTCGTACATAGGGCTTAAATTAACCTCAGCGTGTTCCATTCCTGAGCCTTCAAAAGTATCAATGACATGAACTTTTACTGTGTGTTTACCTGCATAGTCCAATCCGTCCATTAAAAACCTTGTGCTTCTACCTGCAAAACAACCTATTTCTACTATTGTTTGACCATCATCTACATATTTAACTATGTTCATGTAGGCGTCATGCATATTAAACCACCCAGGTATATCTAAATATTTATACATTGTTTTTTTTCCTTTCGTTTAGCTCTATGGCAGCCCGAAGCATAACTTCTTGCATATTTGTAAAATAATTTTTACCCATGAGCTTCTCGGCCTGTTTTCTAGCCTCTCTTTTACGCCCCATTTCCATTTGATGTCGGAGTGATCCTCCACGATCACCTCTGTTTGCTTCTTGTATACTTCCCTTTTTCCCTGTCATTGTCTTGATCCTCTCTAATTATTCCATATTCTCTTGGTAAGTCCGCCCCTGGTATCCACCAGGGAACACGGACCCACGCATACTTTTCTAATAAAAGTTTTTTTATATGATCGTAGTTATACTTCATTAAGTCTTTTTTATTTCCTCCATCATATTCGATCACCACTTGGTGTGTACTCCGGAATATTTACACTATCGGTTAATAAATATCTGTCTATATCCACAGTCGCAATCCTTTGTCCTTCCTCGTGTCCTTCTTTGTCTGCCTCGTAGCCAAACCCGTCATCAAACTGATCGTCTCCTACTATTCTTATGGCACCGCTGATATACTCTGTAATGCTATCCCAGGTGTCTGCCGAATATTCTAATGTTTTATAAACATAATCATAAACGATTATATGCTTATTGTTAAGATGTATCATCAGATGTTCGAACCCACCACCGCTATAGTGAGAATAAATTTCTTCGATATTATCAAAGATATCTTTGGTTTTGGTATATTGATAAAAAACTTCATTCTCATCAATAAAGTTTACTAGTTTGATTACATTTTTGTAATCTCTAAATGTTGCTTCTACTTTCATTACTTACCCCCTTTCACATAATATCCTGGAAGTGAACTTTGAATTCTGAACGCTTCGTTTATATCTTTGAAAGGGTAAGCACCCATTCCCATAGGATCGTCTTTCTTTTGAACATAGTAAAATACTACTAGTTCCCCCAAACCATTGTATTTTGGTATTCCGGATACATGGTGTGTATCATTTTTAATCTCGAAGCGATCTGCCCCTCGATAGTTTTTGTACTCGTGTACTTCGAATGTAGTCATTATTCTGCCTTTCTTTTTTTGGGATTAAACAATTCGTCATAGGTAAACTGCTTTGACTCTTCCTCAGAACCAAAGAATATGTGAATATATTTATCTCTATTTTTGTCGATATATTCCTGCATACCCTGGATTACATCTTCTTTTTTATCACCGATAAAACTACAAGATTGCATTTTACCAAATCTATCTTTGACCTTAATTGTTATGTCCATTTCTGTATAGGATTTTATACTTTTTTATAGTCGTGGTCAATGGACAAAGTATAAAAAAGGAGGGAAATAGAGTGATTGTGAAAGGATAACCAATCACTGACCACTGACCACGGAAGAATAGTTTACTATATAAGAACCATTGACTCAAAATAAAAAAAAAATAAAAAAATATTTCAAAATCCGTTCTTCCGGTCTTCCAAAGTTAATTTATCCAATAAAATCAATAATAGTAGCATAAAAAAAGGGTCTTCCAATCGTTCTTCCGAAGAACAAAGTATTCTTCCAAACCTTTAGTTGAGCAACCTTTTCAATATCTGTTAAGTTTTTGAATTGATTTTAAATGAAATGTTCTTTATAGAAAATAACTATGAAACTAAGAAGTCCAGGAGATCCAATAGTTTTGACAAAAGAACTATCAGAGATGCGAGATAGTTTAACGCCAAAGCAAATAGAATTTGCTCATCATATCGTAGCTCAAGAGAATAGGAAAACGGCCACAGAGTGTGCAATCATGGCGGGGTATTCTGAAAAGACCGCTAGGCAAATAGCATCTCAATTACAAAATCCTAGGGATTATCCTAGGGTTCATGCTTATATCAGAGCATTACAAGAGGATCTTTGGAACAAATATAAAATATCTCCTGCCACACATATGCGTAGGCTACATGAAATTGGTCTTCGTGCAGAAAATCCAGATAGTAAAGATATAAATGAGTTTGATATGAAACCTGATTTAAAAACTGCTTTGGCTGCCGAGATTAGTAGAGGTAAAGCCGCAGGATATTACGAGAAAAAAGAAAAAGTTAAAGATAAAAGTATTGATGGCTTATCTTTGGAAGAGGTAACCGAAATGCTATCCAAAATGAAAAAGACAGTGATTATTGAAAGCACCCCCACTGAGGAGGACAATGGATCCGAGGCAATACAAGGGAACGATCAGCGAGAACAAAGCGATCAACAAATTTCTTGAAGAAGGTTACCTGGTTTTCAAAAATATTTGCGAACAAGGACCAATAGATATTGTTGTTGTTAATCCTAAGAATGGTAAGTGTTTCTATCTTGATATTAAAACATCTCATGGGAGTAGAGTTATAAATGGCAAAACTGTTGGAGGGAGTGGCAACAAACTTAAACCCCAACAAAAAGAACTTGGAGTTCGACTCTGTGTTGTCGAAGGAGATGAGATCCGGATTGTTGAGAAAAGAGAAACGATCAGTAAAAGACAGAGAAAAGAAAAAAGGTTCCTCAATAAAGCGAGGAAGGGAGTCAACTTTTTGGAAGAATGTTAAGGCTATAACTCCAAACATACATTGGACAAGAATTGAAACATATGGCACTCCTGGATTACCTGATTTATTAGGTGTTTTCAAATCTAAAAAGTACAAAAGAAATATATCTTTTTGGTGCGAACTTAAATTAACAAAACTTAACAAAATTAATTTATCCCCCTTTCAAATTTCATGGAATTTAAAGCGATATTCTCTTTGCAAAGATAATTTTATTATGGCAAAGGGGGTCGAAGAGAGAGCCATTTATTTTTATTCTGGAGGGCTTGTGCTTGATCTTGCGTCTGACTTCGCTTCGGTCGAACCCTTGTTCGTGGTCCATCAACCATGGACCCAGGATCTTGAGCCTGCGCTTGAGCGTGTGCTTGTTGACGTTCCTTAATTATATACATTTCTAGAAAATAAAAAAGCCCCGGAAATCCAGGGCTTTAGAATTATTTATTTAGTTCTTTTTTGATGGCTTTGGTCAGAGCCTGTCGGTCACCTTTGAATAGTGCAAGCATCTTTTGATACGTCCTTTCATGCCTGAACTTGGCCCGCAGCTCGTTGACATTGCATTCCAACTTAACGGAAACGCTCGTGCCTTTCTCGTCCCTTAGGACTACAACCAGGATCCCAGACTCGTACTTACCATTATCTGGATCGAAGGTTGAACCGATACCGACGCTTAGAACTTCGATATCTGAGTTGATCATTTTCATATCATTATCCTTTCGTATACAGGATATTATAGGACTCAGCCCAGGAGTCAACTATTTTTTTTCCAGGCTGAAGCCTTGTGCTTGAGCGTGTGCTTGTGCACGCTAATAAAGGAATGAATATGCTTGTGCTTGAGCATGTGCCTGTTCGCATGGTATTTTATTTTTTTTCTGCAGCCAAAGCTATATCTGCATATTTTTTTATATTCTCTTCAATTCTCATTTGAGCATATTTCTTTTTACCCTCCCAATAGCGAATAATTCTTTTAACTTCTTTTTGTTTCTCTATCTGTTCGTTTGTTAATTTCATTTTAATGTTCCTTGTAACTAATATTTTTTATTCTTTTATCCCAACAAGCGGTGCAAGTTAAACATTGATTACCCTGAAATCTTGAAACACAATCAAAGCCATGGGGTTTTTTATTTTTGTGTACTGTTGATGTATGCTTAAAGCCCTTGGGCGGTGGTCCGTCAGTCATTGGGGCGGAAACTCTCACAATTAAATTTTTAGGGAACTTGTTATTTTTTAAATATTTTTGAACCATTTTAATTTCTCTTGTTGGTAACCAATGCTTTGTCTTTGGTGTATTCTGTGCAATCTGTACAATCTTTTTTAAGGCTTCAAGATGTGGCAAGTCTCCACTATCAAACCACCTAAAATATTTAATATCTTGTAGTTGATAAGTCATGACATAAACAAAGTAATCACTTTCAAGATGTTTTAAATTAGTTTCTTTATTTTTTCTAACCGATGGGAAATTAAAATTTCCTTTCATTGCGTAGCATTTAGCACAGACTGATCCCTTAACTTTTCTTAGTTTTGAACCTGTGATGCAGTTTCTAGCATCCAAGCCAAACGAATAACCCCGCATCTTTGAAGTTTTTCCAAGTCTAATTAATTGCATTTTTCTATCCTTTCTTAAAGTCAACCTTGGGAGGAAACCAACCCCCCAAGGTCTAAGGTTCTTTGCGTTGCGTTTTAATACTTACCTTGTACTTTGGCTTTCTTGTGGCGTCCAAGCCTCCACTGTTAATAGTACCTATTAATATTTGAAATATACAAAATTATGGGATAATATACAAGTTTTAATTTAACGAAAGGTAAAAAAAATGAATCTAACAAAGGACCTTAAAAAAAGTTATATGGTGATTGGCGGAAAAGATTACTATGAACTTTCTAAATTTGATCGTGGTTATGAGGGCATTGAATATTGTAATCTTGGGGGCGGGTTTATTAAAAGAATTAAAATCAATGGTGCTTTTATGAATGACTACGAAAGCGGGAAAATTAAATTTACTAATAGCATCCCTGAGCATTATATTTATGGCAAGATAACGCTTGACGATTGGAGAGAGCAAAAAAAATATGCAATGGGTTATTATAATCCTATTGTGCGTTGGAATGGTTGGATCAATCCTTACTTTACATGGGATACTTGCAAATACATAGACGAACAAACAACAGTGCCACTGTTTAGATTTTATGATGAGAAAGTAAACGGAAAGCAAGTTAAGACTTTGGAATATTGCAATCAATATGATGATTCCACCCCCTATGTTATACCAAGTCAAAAAATAAATGGTATTGAAGTTTATGATTGTGGTCTTGGTATCTGTTGGGAGTTATACAAATAGATTTTAGAACAGGGGGCTTACGCCCCCTTTCTTTTTTACTCTTCCGCTTGTGGTTGCGGGGCTTCTAACAAATTAATTGTAGGCTTATAAGTTTCTAAAACAAACGGGGCTTTAACTTTTAAAAGCGTTTCAACTTTCTTTTGAGCCTCTTCTATATCATTTGTTAAAACTACATCATCAAGACAACGATCTTCTAATTGTCTTAATTTAATAAGTTCTTTATTAGTTTTGCTTTTTTGCGTGAGCCTGCGTGCGTGCGCTTCCGCAAACTTCTCAACTTGACGATCTATGTCTTCGGCCTTCACTACTTCATTTTGGCAAAATCTATAAGACATATCATCTTTTAACTTGTGTACGCCCGCATACTTACGCATGAAAGCTCTACACTTTTCTTGAAGCTCTTGGTGTTTAATCTCAAGAGCTGCCATTTCTGATTTTAGTTTATCAGCCCCTGTTTTAGTCTTAATTTCTGGAATTTTAGAATTAACAAATTCCGCCTCTTCCATTTGTCTTTGAGCGTTTAATACATCTCTATGATTTTCGAAAGCGTTTCTTACTTTCGTTTTTAGCCTTTCGATTTGATATACTTTTGCTTGTGGCATTTTCTTATCCTTTCGTTTTTTTGTTAATACCTATTGTAATTTACAGGATTAATCCCATATAGTCAATAAGACCTTTCGTTAATAGGGGGCTATTTCTAGCCCCCTAGATATTTAATCAAAGTATTTTACTAATCTCATATAGTACATGGAGTAAGCGTGAATATTCTCAAATCTCCCCCAACTCTCAAAACTCCACGCTTCCTCCATTCTCCTATTGAGTGCGTTGGCTTGTTGCTCTTCGAATAAACTTTCCCCGTTGCTCATACACTCGAGAGCGTCGTCGTCGGGGTGATACATATTCCCCGTTTGTACTAGATGTCTTATGAAAGCTCTAGCGTCTTTAAGTGTTTTTATTTTCTTGTAAAGAATATTAGGGTTAAGTGGTTTTTGCTCTTGGTCGTAGTGTTTCATTGTTCCCCTTTCGTGGCAGCAATACCAAACAAAATTAATAATACGCATGCTAGTCCAAAAAGAACTAGCATGAAAATCAAGAATATGTATGCGATCATTATTCAAACATATCCTTTATAACTACCCATAAAAAAATTAAGGCAACGAATAAAGTTATAACTATACAAATATATTCTAAGTCAGTCATTAATAGCCTCCCGATAAATCTGCATAACTTAAATCGTAATGCTCTTTTTTATTTAAAGTCCATCTATGGTAGCCTTTGTATTTGTCATACTTTGGCTTTTTAGGTTTTTCCTTTACTCCCACTTTGATGTGGGAGTAAGTGTAATTAGGAAATAAATCCAACTGTTTCATATTTTTTCCTTTCTAATACTACTTACAGTTAAGTTTTTATACTTCTCATATAATCTTGGGTTTTCACTTTTAAACTGTGTAGAATTAAATCTTGTTGAGATTACATTCTTTAATTTAATTTCATTCCCTATAATTATATCAGTGTCATTTTGTAAACTCATAAAAGCATCAACAAAACTATCATCCCTTAATATTTTGGCTTCAAGTTTCATTAGTTCAATCTGCTTTTCAAGTTCAATCCAAGCCAAAAGTTTTTGAACTTTTAAACCTTTGATCTTGGCTTCTTTTTTAGTTATTTTTCTCATAATATACCTTTCGTTAAATATAGGATAAATCCTATACTAATATAGACGGATCTGTCAAGAAAATATTCCAAAAAAAATAAATTTTTTTTATGGAATAAATTAAAAATTAATTCGTCAATATAATTATGGATAGACAACAAGCCATTAAAGAAGTGAATAAGTGGTTATTTAAATACTATCAAAAAATAGATAGGAAAATAAACGCAAATAAAAAACCACTTTACACTAAGAAAAAATAATTTTTAAGTGGGCGGTTATCCTACCGCCCACTTAAAGCTCAACCGCTAAAGAGATACTAAGACCTTTTGATTTTCGCATTTGACTTAATTTTTGACCCCCGCCCACCCTAAATTTTTTTAGACATATATGTATACCTATAGTATAAATATACACAGAAAAGATGAGCGATTTCATTTCAGATCTAGGTTCGATGTCCCAGGATGATCGACAACTATTTATTAAAAAGTTAGAACTAAAAAAGTTACAACTAGAATCAGCAAAGAATTCTAGAGACTCCTTTACGAATTTTGTAAAAAGTATATGGCCCGACTTCATTGAGGGGCGACACCATAAAATCATTGCTAAAAAATTAGAAGCCATCAGGGATAAAAAAATTTCTAGATTAATTGTGAACATGCCACCAAGACATACTAAGTCAGAATTTGCTAGTTACCTTTTTCCAGCTTGGATGATGGGGCATAACCCTAAATTGAAAATTATCCAAACCACCCATACAGCAGAACTAGCATATCGTTTTGGTAGAAAAGTCAGAAATCTGATGAACGAACAGGAGTACAAGTCGGTGTTCCCTGACACAGAACTACGAGCAGACTCTCAAGCAGCAGGAAGATGGGAAACAAATCATGGGGGCGAGTATTTTGCGGCAGGTGTCGGTGGTTCAATAACAGGGCGTGGTGCAGATTTACTCATTATCGACGACCCACACTCCGAACAAGACGCTTTATCGAAGACTTCTATGGAGAATGCATGGGAATGGTACACTTCAGGACCCCGTCAGCGTCTTCAACCAGGCGGAAGTATCGTTGTCGTCATGACAAGATGGTCGGAAGACGACCTTACAGAGAGATTAATCGAGGCTCAGATGAAAGATCCGATGGCTGACAAGTGGGAAATAGTAGATTTTCCTGCGATCATGGACAACGGACAACCGCAATGGCCTGAATTTTGGAAAAAAGACCAACTCGACGCTGTAAAAGCGTCTTTGCCCGTGGGAAAATGGAACGCACAGTGGCAACAAGAGCCAACATCGGAAGAAACTTCCATAATTAAGCGAGAATGGTGGCAACTTTGGGAAAAACCGATGCCTCCTTTGCAATATGTCATACAAAGTTACGATACTGCGTTCAGTTCTAGAGAAACTGCGGACTTTTCTGCGGTTACAACATGGGGAGTTTTCTATAATGAGGTGGTTGGCAAGCCCAATGTCATACTTTTGGAGGCAGAAAAGGGAAGATGGGACTTTCCTGACTTAAAAAGGATAGCATTAGAGAAAAATGAATATTGGCAACCCGAACAAATTATCGTAGAGGCTAAAGCAAGTGGTATGCCACTCACTCAAGAGCTACAAGCCATGGGTATTCCCGTTATAAACTACACTCCTAGCAGAGGTAACGATAAAATGGTGAGAGTAAATTCTATTTCACCATTATTTGAGAGTGGAATGATTTGGTATCCACCATATAAGTGGGCAGAAGAATTGATTGAAGAGTGTGCGGCTTTCCCTTATGGTAGAAACGACGACTATGTAGATAGCATGACACAAGCGTTAATGCGATACCGACAGTTCGGTGCATTACAACACGAATACGATGAAGAGATAGAGGACATACCAAGACGCAAGATTGCTTTTTATGGATCATAAGGTATAAATACTGAATGGCTGAAATTGATAAAACATTAAACGAAGCACCGCAAGGTGTAGAAGAAGAACTTACACTTGAAGAAGCAACGACTCCCATGGATGTCGAGGTGGAGACTGATGAAGAGGTGATCGCCAACATTGGTCCATCGCCCGAGGACACAGGAGACGGATTCGCTGACAACTTAGCCAACAAAATTCAAGAAGAAACACTCGCACAAATTTCAAACGAACTACGATCACAGTTCTCAGTCGATTTAACATCAAGAAAAGATTGGGAACAAAGTTATATCAAAGGATTAGATTTATTAGGATTTAAATATACAGAAGTTTCAAATCCCTTCAGAGGGGCAGCATCAGTTTCTCATCCACTACTCGCAGAGGCAGTCACGCAGTTTCAAGCAGGAGCGTATAAAGAACTCTTGCCTGCGGGCGGTCCTGTTAAAACAACAATCATCGGAGAGGTGAACGAAATTGTTGAGCAACAAGCAGAGCGTGTCAAAGAATTTATGAACTATCAGTTGATGTATAAGATGAAAGAATACGATCCCGAGATGGATCAGTTATTGTTTCACTTACCGTTGGCAGGAAGTGCATTTAAAAAAATTTATTACGATAGCAACATGGCAAGACCGTGTGCAAAATTTGTTCCAAGTGAAGATTTAGTTGTGAACTATGGTGCATCTGAATTAGATGATGCAGAAAGAATTACTCATGTCATAAAAATTTCTCCAAACGATTTAAAGAGACAGATGATCTCTGGCTTCTATCGAGACATTGACATGGAGGAAGATGATGAATTGTATTCTTCATATTCTGATATTCAAGAGAAGTACGATGAATTAGAAGGTGTAAAAAAATCTGCGTATGCAGGTCAGTATGAATTATTAGAAATGCATGTTGATTTAGATTTAGAGGGCTTCGAAAATATCGGGGCGGACGGAGAACCAACAGGATTAAAACTTCCTTATGTGGTAACACTAGAACAGGGCAACGGAAAAATTTTATCTATCTATCGAAACTATTTACAAAACGATCCTATGTTTATGAGACAGAAATATTTTGTTCATTACAAGTTTTTACCTGGTCTTGGATTTTATGGTTTTGGTTTAGTACACATGCTTGGAGGTTTGACAAGAACTGCAACCGCAGCGCTTCGAGCATTGTTAGATGCAGGTACATTATCCAACTTACCTGCTGGTTTCAAATCAAGAGGACTAAGAGTCAGAGATGATGAAGAGCCTCTTACCCCTGGTGAGTTTAGAGATGTAGATGCACCAGGTGGTGATCTTAGAAATGCATTATTACCACTTCCCTACAAAGGACCTGACGGAACTTTATTTCAATTACTAGGTTTTGTTGTTGATGCGGGTAGAAGATTTGCTGCGATAGCAGATATGAAAGTGGGCGATGGTTCACAAGCCAACCCTGTTGGAACAACCATGGCGTTACTCGAGCAAGGAACTAAAGTGATGAGTGCGATTCACAAAAGATGTCACAACGCACAAAAACAAGAATTTGAATTACTAGCAAAATTATTTGCATCGTCTCTACCTCCTGAATATCCCTACAATGTACAGGGCGGTAATAGAGCGATTAAAGCCACAGACTTTGATGACAGAGTAGATGTCATGCCTATATCTGATCCGAATATATTCTCCATGTCTCAAAGAATTATGTTGGCTCAAACTCAACTACAATTGGCGCAAAGCAATCCACAAGTTCATAATTTATACGAGGCATATCGTAGAATGTACATTTCATTAGGTGTGCAACAGGTTGAGGCTATTCTACCTCCACCTGCAAAACCCACACCAATAGATCCTGGTATGGAAAACGCACAAGCACTTCGATTACAAGCATTAGTTGTTTTCCCTGAACAAGATCACGATGCTCACATAGAAGCACACAGAGCTTTTATGAGTTCGTTTTTAGTTAGAAACAATCCTCAAGTGGCCACCATACTTCAAGCACATATCGTTGAGCACATGTCTGCTCAGGCAAGAAACGAAGTTATGATGGAGGTGACACCACAAATTAATCAAGAGGCAATAAAATTTGGTGGACAGATTCCACCAGAACTACAACAACAATTTAACGCTCAAATTGAAAAGCAAGTGGCAGTAAAAATTGCAGCCAAGTTAGATGAGGCAGTAGCAGAAGAACAAGAAGTTTTAGGATTTGGTCAACAAGGCCAAGATCCGTTGGTAGAAATTAAAGCAAGAGAATTAGATTTAGAGCAACAAAGAGTAAACTTAGACGCTGCCGATGATTTAGCATCTAGAAAATTAGAAGAAGAAAAACTAAGTTATAAAAAACAGTCTGACTCTACAAAACTTGCTCAACAACAAAGAATTCAAAATCAAAGAACTGCGGTTCAAATTGCGAGATTAAATGCCTCTAAAAAAAGGTAGTAGTGATCGCACAATAAGTGCTAATATATCTAAACTAAGACGAGAGGGTAAGCCTCAAAAACAAGCAGTTGCGATTGCGTTACAAAAAGCAGGTAAACAAAAAAATGGCAAAAAAAAGAAAAAATGACAAGAACCCTTGGGAGAACATAGATAGGGAAGTCGTTAATGCTTTGACTAATGAATTTAAAGCTATTCACACAATTTATATTTCACAAGATGTTCATCCTTTAGCCATCGCTAGTGCTTTATTAGCTGCAGGGCAGTGGGCGATGTACAAAGAATTAGGTTTGAAAGAAACTCAAGATCTGCTACAGTTATTGGGAAATTTTAAATACGAGGAAATTCCTCCAACGGATAGGACGATACACTGATGAAAAAAAATTTAAAACCTGTAGATAAGGCTAAAAATCCTGGTCTAGCAAAACTCCCAACAGAAGTCCGTAACAAAATGGGTTTTATGAAAGAAGGCGGTTTAGCAGAAGCAACTAGAAAACTAAGAGCACAAGGTCTAAAAGATGGAGGCTCTGCAAAAAAATTTCCAGATCTAAGTGGTGATGGCAAAGTCACTATGAAAGATGTTTTGATGGGCAGAGGTGTTATCAAAAAGAAAAGTGGTGGTTTAGTTCTAGAAATAGGATTACGACCTGCCACCGCAAAAGAAAATAAAATGGCAAAACAAATGATGGGTAAAAAACCTGTGAAGAAAGCAGGCGGAGGCATGGTTCGTGGCGCAAGAGCAGCTATTAGAGGAAAAGGTTTTAAAGGGGTATTTTAAATGGGTTTAATAAAAGATAAACTCAAAGAAATTTTTCCTACATTCGCTCCTCTACTTGATGACGATTTAGAAGATATAGTTAAAGATCTTAAAAAAAAAGGATACTCAGAAGAGGACATTGAAGAGTTTAAAAAAGATTATAAAAAAGAAAAAGCTAAGAAAAAAGCTAAAGGTGGTATGATGAACAAGCCAAGAAGAATGTCTAACGGTGGCATGGCTAATAAGGGAACAAAAGTCCGTGGCCAAGGCGCTGCAATTCGTGAAACAAAATTTAAAGGAGTATTCTAAATGGCTGTCCAACAATTAGGTAAAAAGCAGGCTAAAAAAGAAAAGAAAAATCAAAAAGCCTTAGACGATGAGTTTGAAAGAGATGAGGAGAAAGCTCTAGAGGATACTCAACGAATGCTAGACTTAATGGAGAAAATTTACAAAGATGAAAAAGTTACAGAACCTACACGAGAAAAACCTCCAAAAATACGGAACCCTGGTGGTCCAATTTTAGAAGCTAAAGATGGTGGGTCAGTTGAAGGTAAAAGACTCACAAGAACAGTTCCCCCTAAAAAGGGACCTAACTCTCAAGGTATGAGAGGAACTGGTATCGCTATTAGTGGTACCAAATTCAAAGGAGTATTCTGATGGATATGATCAAACAAAAATGGAACCAACTAAATCATTGGTGGGGCAGACTAAACAAAAAAGGAAAGTTATTAGTTGGCGGGGCAGTTGTTGTTGTCGCTTACTTAGCAATTACTAATGTTTAATCTTTTAGTAGGGCCCCTCTCAAACTTAGTCGGTAATGCTGTAAAAGGATTTGTTGAGACTAAAAAAGCAAAAGCGGATTTAGCACTCACTGAAATAAAAGCACAGAAGTCACTTAAAGAAGCTCAAATCGCAGGGAAAATTAGTTGGGAGGCTAGTGCAGTCGATCAAATGAAGGGGAGCTGGAAAGATGAGCTAATTTTAATATGCCTGTTGGTTCCGGCGGTGGCAGTCTTCATACCTGGGTGGACACCACATATCAAAGCGGGCTTTGAAGCCCTGCACTCACTTCCTGATTATTATAAGCATCTCTTATACATCGCCTGCAGTGCGAGTTTCGGCATCAAGGGAGCAAAGGGTGCAATGGGTTTAATAACTAAAAAGAAATAATTGGAACAAAATATATATTCAGCAATATTACGTTTAATAAAGACTAGACAAGACGATGTAAAGAATGTAATTCTAGACGGAAACGTGGAGGACTGGGCGAATTATCAATTCCTAGTTGGTCAGCTCACTTCTCTTCGCAAATTCGATGCAGATGTTAGGGATCTGTACCGCAAATGGGAGGTAGACGATGACGTCACAGACGGGGCTGATAATGCCCAAAGAAAAAAAGATAGTGGGGATAAAGCCCGCTGAGAAATCTGAAGAAGAAAAATCTGACCTAAGCAAAGTCCCCAAACCAACAGGTTGGAGATTAGTGGTTCTTCCTTACAGAGGAGTGGGAAAAACTAAAGGTGGAGTTTTATTAACTGACAAAGCAGTAGAAGAACAACAGATCGCTTCTGTTTGTGCTTTAGTTCTAGAAGTTGGACCTGATGCTTATGCCGATAAAGAAAAATTTCCAAACGGACCATGGTGTAAAAAAGGTGATTGGGTAATCATTGCTAGGTATGCAGGTTCTCGAATTAAAATCGAGGGCGGTGAACTTAGAATTTTAAATGATGATGAAATTTTAGGGACTGTCGATAGTCCTGAAGATATCTTAGGAGTATACACATGAACGAAGTAGATAGACAAGTGGCAGAATTACAAGCCAACAAAGAAAATAAAAAAGAACAATATTCTGTTGAGGTCGAAAGTGAAGATGTTGCAGAGGCAACAGAAGAAAAAGAAATAGAGATTCCTCAAAAAGAAAATACTTTTGAAGCCGAGGTAGAGGAGACAAAAGAAGATCCTGTTGTCGAGGACAAATCAAAAGAAGAAGAGGTCAAAACTGAGGAAGAACCAAAAGAAGACTCAAAACAAAAATACAGTAAGTCTGTTCAGAAAAGATTTGATGAATACGCTTATCAACTAGGGGAGTCTAGAAGACGTGAAGAAGAGGCGATTAAAGTTGCTCAAGCCATCAAGGCAGACAGAGATAAAATTCAAGAAGAATTAGGAAAACTTAATAGTGGTTATGTAAGCGAAATGGGGGGTCGATTAACAAACTCCATGGAAGCTGCAAAAGCCAAATTAAAAAAAGCTATGGACGATCAAGACACAGAGGCCATGGCAACTGCACAATTGGAGATAGGTAAACTAGGCGCAGAGCAAACTCGTTACGAGCAAATTAAAGCACAAGAAGAAGCAAGAGCCAACGCTCCTAAGCAAGAAAAAGAGGTAGAAATACCAAAAGCACAGGAACAAGCCCCAGTAAAAGATCCAAAAGCAGAGGCATGGGCTGCTAATAACGATTGGTTTGGTCGAGATAAGGTCATGACCAATGTGGCATATGCGATACATGAGGATTTAGTAAATCAAGGTGTTGATCCTAGAACAGATTACTATTATACTGAGATTGATAAACGTATGCGAGAAAATCTCCCGCATAAGTTTGAACAAGATTCTTCATCCGAAGAAACCGCAAGACAACAGCCCGTCCAGACTGTTGCAAGCGCACATCGAAACAGAGGCACAGGACGCAACGTAGTTAAGTTGTCAAGTTCAGAAGCGGCTATCGCTAAACGACTTGGTCTTTCCAACGAGCAATATGCGTCGGAAAAACTAAAGTTACAGAGGAGGTAACATTATGATAGATAAGAAACCGAGATCTGCATCCACAAGGGATAAAGAAGCACGCACTAAACAATGGCAGCTACCAAGCTCGCTTGATACACCAGAACCACCTGAGGGTTACAAGTTCAGATGGATTAGGGAATCAGTTAGAGGATATGAAGATAACAAAAATGTTATCGGTCGAATTAGACAAGGTTACGAACTTGTCCGAGCAGACGAATATCCTGACTTTGATTTTCCTAGCGTATCTGAAGGTAAGAACAAAGGTATAGTTTCGGTGGGTGGATTGTTATTGGCAAAGGTGCCATTAGAGATCGCAGCGCAGAGAGATGAATATTACTCTGATCAAACTAAACGTCAGCAAGAAGCAGTTGACAACGATCTTCTAAAGGAGCAACATCCTTCAATGCCAATTAATAAGCCCGAGCGACAAACTAGAGTTACGTTCGGTGGTTCGAAAAAAAATGAATAATTTTTAATTGACCTAGACGTAACACTTACTAACAACACTAATACTAAGGAGTATAACAATGGCAAATCAAGACGCCCCTTTTGGTTTTAGAGCTGTGAGGATGCAGGGTTCTGCACCATCTTCAAATGGTCAAACTCAGTATCTTATCGCTAATGGCTATAATACCGCTATATTTCAGGGTGACCCGGTCGAGGTAGTTGCTGGTGGTTCTCTCGAAGTTGCAAACGGTGTTGCTGATGTAATGGTAGGTGTTTTCAATGGAGTCGAATATGTAGATTCAACAACAAAGAAACCCGTTTTTGCAAACTTTCACACAGCAGGCACAACAGCAGACGACGGAATTATCAAGGCTTTCGTGATTGATGATCCCAACCAGTTATTTGAAATTCAAGTTACTGGTTCATTTACTAACGCTGATATCGGCGCAACAGCAAACTTACTGTACACCGCAGGTTCTACACATAGTGGAACATCAAAGGTAGAAGTTAATTCTTCAACTTTTGGTACAGGAGCAAACACCGCTGTGAAAGTTGTTGGTTTATCAGGAGATCCTGAAAACCAAGACACAACTTCAAACAACGCAAATATTATCGTGAAAATAAACAAGCACTTATACAGTGCTAATACAGCAGGAATATAGGAGGTTAAACTATGGCTATATCTAGAAGTCAACTCGTTAAAGAGTTAGAGCCAGGTTTGAACGCTCTGTTCGGCTTGGAATATTCACGTTACGACAATGAACACGCTGAGATCTTTGATGCTGAGTCATCTGACAGAGCATTTGAAGAAGAAGTAATGTTAGCAGGTTTCGCAACCGCCCCAACCAAACAAGAAGGTGAAGGCGTATCTTTCGATACAGCTAACGAAACATTCACAGCACGCTATACACACGAAACAGTAGCACTTGCATTCTCAATCACAGAGGAAGCTGTAGAGGACAACCTTTACGACAGACTCGCTGCGAGATATACAAGAGCACTCGCTCGTTCAATGGCAAACACAAAGCAAGTAAAAGCTGCCGCTATTCTTAACGACGCTTTTGCTGCTGCAGGAGCTGCAGGAAGCAACCCTGGTGGTGACGGTGTATCACTTATCAATACACAACACCCACTTCAAACAGGTGGTTTCTTATCTAACAGACTTGCAACAGACGCTGACTTGAATGAAACTTCACTCGAGCAAGCATTAATCGACATCGCTGATTTCAGAGATGAGAGAGGCTTAAGAACAGCTATTCAAGGTGTGAAACTTATCGTGCCAAGACAGCTTCAGTTCACAGCTAACAGATTAATGGAGTCAACATTAAGAACATCAACAGCTGATAACGACATCAACGCAATCAGAAACATGGGAGTGATTCCACAGGGTTACACTGTGAACCACTACTTAAATGATGCAGATGCTTTCTTTATCAAAACTGATGCACCTAATGGATTCAAACATTTCACAAGAACTCCATTGTCAACAACAATGGAAGGTGATTTTGATACAGGTAATATCAGATACAAAGCAAGAGAGAGATACTCATTCGGTTTCTCAGATCCACGTTGCGTATTTGGTACATCTGGTGCATAATAATTAAGTTCATTATATGATTGAAGGGCGGTTGTCTTTGACTCCGCCCTTTTTTTATGCGATATTGAAAGTCTAGCAAAAACGACCATGCACCACTGAGCTAGCAGACGGTATAGAGACTGCATGGTTATGGTCTATACAACCAAGGAGGTTTATTATGGCTGGAACACACTTTAAAGGGCCAATCTTATTCTCTGCGCAACGTCCTGCTTTAGAGAATTTAAATACAGGAATGTGGCCCGATCAAGTATACTACATGGATGATTTCTATGCAGGTGCACTTGACGAAACTCTTAGATGGACAATTGTTAAAGATTCAGGAGCAACAGCTGCGATAGTGGCTGATACACTAAACGGTGAGATAGAATTAAAATCTGCTGCTGGCGTTGACAACGATGGTGCATCTATACAAGGTAAGCATGAATTTTTAGCCGTGCCTACAACAGCAGGTGAAAAATTATATTTTGAAACTAGACTTCAAACCGTTGGAGCAGGTTCAACTGATATCTTTGTTGGATTAGGTGAAGTATTCACCACAAACCCTGAGAATATCTTTAATACTAACAATCAAATAGCATTCGTCTTAACAGAGGGCACAAGTGGTGTGATTACTGGTAGAACAAAAAGTGGTGGAACCACAACTACTGTTACTCTATCACCTACAGCAGATGTCACTCTAGCAGATGATACTTTCATCACTTTAGGTTTTGTAGCAACAAAAGGCACAACTACTGACAAAGTAGAGTTTTTTGTTAACAGAAAAAAAGTTGGAACTTCTACAACAAACATTCCAACTGCAAATATGAAACTTCAAGCTTGTAGTATTTCAGGTACTCTTGGTGGAGAAGCTATGAATACAAAAATTGATTACATAATGGCTGCAAAAGATAGAGGCGTATCATATCCAGGTCAACCAACATAAGGAGTAGATCATGATTAACTATCGCTCGGCTAAAGTAACTGCTACAGGTAATGTAGGCGCAGGGCCTGCAAGACTGATTGCAATTAATGCAGTCTGCTCTGGAAGTGCTGGTAATATCCTTTTAAAGGACGGAAGTGGAGGAGATACTAGATTAGATTTAGATACTCCTGCATCAGCCACAGAACAAGTTAATCTTTACATTGGAGATGACGGTATGAGATTTGAAAATGTCATT